>OGGM01001241.1_pt1 | contig 9772 bp, 7 predicted proteins | sample 1571251 | NCBI WGS metagenome assembly OGGM01 (sample SAMEA2582076, study PRJEB24529) | metagenome | biome: Human gut stool | place: China | collected 2011 | reverse complement strand
GTATTTATAGATATTTGCTATTTTATCAAATCATTTACACTTATTGATGTATTTTTATATGGTGAATAAACTGTATATTTATTTCCAGACTTATCCTTATATATTACATAAGATGAAGCTGTCATTTTTCTATCAAATTGTTCTCTAGGAATATTCACTATTGTTCCTAAATATATATCGTAATTTTCATCTTTATTAACTTCATAAATATATTTAGCAACTGATTTAGCAATATTTGCTGTATCTAAAGTTAAACTTTCACCATCTTTTAATAAATTAGCTGGAATTATTAAAGTTCCTTTTTCAACAATTTCATCACCATCATTATAAATCTTAGTTCCAAATCTAATACCACTCTTATCATTTACAACACTCTTGCCCTGAGCCCCAAGCATCTCAACATGAGCCCATTTAGCCTTGTATGTTGTGTTTTCTGTATATATTTGGTTATTTTTATAACTTGTTTTTATATCGTCAGTATCTTTATACCATCCTACAAAAGTGTAACCTGATTTTGTTGGAGATTTTGGTTCATAATCCAAAGCCTCACCTGATTTAACAGATTTTGTTATTATATCATCTCCATTATCAGCATCAAATGATATAGTATTTTCATCTTGAGTTGATGATTGTACTTTTATTTCTACATCTGGTAAAATACAGAAATGAGGGTCATTTCCACCACCAACAGCAGAAAGATTAGGTGGTAATCCATCTTCTGGTATATTACAATGAGTATCCAATGCACTACCTAGATGATTTGCATTTATCAATCCATTTGATAGTTTATAAGTGCCATTTTTCTCAATTTTAAATGTAATAGGACTTTCTACTGCATATTGAGAACGTACACCTATAACACTTTCTCCATTTAAATCATATACCATATAAGTATTATTTGGATAACCAGGGTTGTATATAGCAGTCATTTTATAAATCGGACATTCAAAATTAGTAAAACTTACGCTAGCTTCATCCCCAACTTTAAGATTTTGACCTTCATTTGTTTTATTTGAAATAGTTATATCACTTTCCATAGCATTCATAACAAAATAAACTACGTCATCACCCTTAGTCATACGGATTATATTTCTACCTGTTTTTAATTTAATAGTATATGAACCGTCTTTATTTTTTTCGTATTTTGTCCAATTATTTGCAAAATCCTCGTCTAAATGAATTGGATCATGAGTTTCAACACTAACCCCCTCAGATGGAGTAAATGTATATTCGCCATATCCCTTTCCTTTAACAACACTTCCATCAGGATAAGTTGTATCACCAACAAAATAGAAAGTATCATATTTTGTCCAGTTTCTATCTCTAACTTTTATATTAGGCTCAATATCACCTCTACTACCTCCTATATTTACTATTACTATACCAGTATGTTCCTTTCCAATAGCATTAAAACCATATTCTGTTTTTTCATAATTATCAAAATAAGCTTTATTGCTCTTTGTTTCAATCATGGCATCATATGTAATTTTTATAATCGCTACTCCAGATTTTTTTGCCTTCATCTCTACATATTTTCTTCCCTCTCCACCTTTTTCTGTAAGAGAGATACAATCAGAACCATATATTACCTCATAATCTTTATCTGGTTCAAAAATTTGATTTGAAACAGGACTTGTTGTTCCCTGCCATACACGAAATGTCTCAAGTCGTTTAGTATCACCAACATCCATATTTACATAGCTACCTTCATCTTTTATATTTGTATAAATATCATCCCACATCGGATAATCGTATGGATTTTTTACATAATCTTTTTTCTTTACTAAACATGTAAAATCAATAGGTTTATCTATTTTAGATGGATCTACATAACAATATTGTCTACAAGTTTTTACATATTCGGTACCTTCTCCACCTGCACAAACCATATAATAAGCAGATGAAAGTTCAAATTTATAGCTATCATATTCTTTATTTGAAGTATCTACCGAAATTGGTTTTACCTCCTGTCTTTCTACATATGCATTTCCATATGTATAATAAATATGAAGATTTGCATTTTTATTTACTCTATATTCAACAGGATCTTCAGCCTTTGATTCTAAATATATATGGATATCCCTCGAACTGCTAAAATTATCTTTGCCTGCACTTATATATGTAGCATTTTTATCATATTTATCTGCGCCTTGAGCCCAAACACTATATAATACATTTTCATCCTTAGGTGTAACTTCTATTTTATATTGATTTCCAACTCCCTTTGCTTCTAATAAATAGCAATAAAATCTCATATTTTCACTATTTACTTGAATATATCCAGGTTCTTCATTCATTATACTTCCATCTGGGTTTGTAATTTTTATATTTACTTCGTCGCTATCTTTTTCTTTATTTACATCATCACTATGTATTAAAATCATAGTATATATAAAATATTTTGCTTGAATATCTTTTTCCAAATCTGCTTTTTCATTTTTTTCTACAGTTAAAGTTCCTTCTTTTCCTATATTGCCATTTACTCCATAACCTTTATATTTATAATTTCCTGCTACTAAATGATAATACGATTTTTTTTTCCAATTATCGGAAGATACAACTGTTTTAGGAGGTATAACTTCTCCATATTGATTATAAACTTCTAAATCATACATACAAAACCATGCTGAAGCCGCTATCATATAAGTATATGCTTTTCCAAATGTAGCATTTATAGTTATATCAGAAGTTGTAATATCAAATGTATAAACATAGTTAATACCATCTGATTTTTCATAATCAATTGCTCTTTTTATATCATTTCCATCTTTATCTTTTATTTCAAGTGTATCCATAGCAAAACCATCATCTGGCTTTACAGTAAGTGTAACAGTTGTATTTAATTTTCCTTCTTTTATATCTACATCTATACTACCATTTTTAGTATCTTGTAAATTTACTTTGTAAGTTTGTCCATCATCTACTGCAAGTTTTACAGTATACGGGTCTGATGTTTCTTTTCCATCATTAGCTCTAAATTCTAATTCATAATTGCCAGTTTTTTCTGGTTTAAATGAATAATTTGCACTTACACTTTCCTCTTCTTTTTTATCTATAGATACTGTATATGATAATTCATCATTTTCTGCATCTGTAAATATTGTTGATAAATCTACAGAATAAGTTTCACCTAGGTTTATTGTTTGTGAATCACTTTCTTTATTTAAAGTTGGAGCTGTATTTGGTTTTATATTTGATTTTATTTTAAATGTATAAACATTACTTTCAAGAGAAGAATCTGAACCTTCCCATGATTTATCACCACAAATAACTGTTATTATATCCCCATCTAAAACTTTTATTTCATCTGTTTGTTTATATCCATTTGTGGATACATCTGGATTTTCACCTTTATATATTCTGACTTGATAGTTTTTATTTGATGCTGTAGGATTTACCTTTATTTTTTCAATATCTACCAATTCTAAAGTGTATTCTTTTGTATCGCTTGAAAAATCAGTTGATAAAGTCCCGCTGCTAAAAGATATGTTTTTTAGACTGGTTGTTTTGTTGGTATAATCTGCACCTAAATCAATTCCACCATCTTTTGTATACATAACTCTTATTTCATCATTTTCTTCAACTTCAAATTTATTAAAACCTTGATTTACCATCCAGTCGTTTTTAGTACCCATCCAACCAGATAAATCTCCACCTTGCTTTTCACTAAGACCATTTATTTCACTTATATATCCGCTATCTGCACCCTTTTGTTCTAAATCATTATCCTCTATAGCAGTTACTATAGCGTCCATCATTGTCATCTTACTTTTAATTGTTATCCAATCATCTACTAATGTTCCTTCCCATGCTGCCCCGTCTTCTTCTTTATAAGTTGTATTTTCGATTATTACATGGACTTTTTTTGCCAATACTTCATCTGCGAATGATTTTATAGACGATACTGTAGATACCGAAAATATCATAAGTAAAGCTATAAAAACACTTAATATTTTATTAATTGTATTTTTATTTTTCATATACTCCCCCAATTAATTCAAATAAGGAATGTAAAAATACATTCCTTATTCTTTATAAATTATTTATTTCCTATAAAATGATTTATATATTATACTCTAAACTATATATTGATTTTAATTTGAGCTTTCTAACAAAGAGTTTATACTTGCTTCTTTATTAAAAGCATAAACAATATACTCATTTCCAAATTTATCTTTATATTTAACATATGATGATGTTCTTATATATGTATCCCTTTGAGACTCAGGTATGTTTATTAAAGTCCCTAAATATACTACATAATTTTCATCTTTATTTACTTCATAATTTACCTTACCTATTGATCTAACAGAATTTTCAGTATCTAAAGTTATAATCCATTGAGTCGTAGTATCAATTAATTTTGTAGGTATCATAACTGTTCCCTTTTCTATAACTTCATCACCATCATTATATAATTTAGTGCCAAATCTTATACCCGTTTTATCAACTTTAACTTGCGCACCTAACCCTTCGAAATGAGCCCATTTAGCTGTATATGTAACATTTTTTGTATATGTTTGATTATTTTTATATTCTGTAGTTATATTATCAGTATTTTCATACCATCCTACAAATGTATAACCTTTTTTAGTTATTTTTCCAGGAGTATAGTTTAATATCTCATCTTTATATACAGGTTGAGATACAACAGCATCGCCATTATCTGGATCAAATTTAACTTCTAATTGTTCTTCTCCTTCAACTGCATCTAAAGCTATAAAGTTATATCCACCAATTCTTGAAAATGTTCTTGCTGCACTTCCTTTATATCCTTTTATTGTTTTTAAAGCTCTACAATCAGAAAATTGACCTGTTAAATAAGGATTTGTAATACTTTTAGGAATTGTAGCCTCTTCTAATACTCTACAATTAGTGAATGCAAATATCCCAATTTCAGTGACTCCATCTGGTATCTCTATTGATTTTAAGGCTTTACAGCCTGAAAATGCATATTGTGGTATCTCAGTTAATGACTTAGACAATTTTACTTCCGTCATTTTAGAGCAAGTTCCAAATGTTAGTTTTCCTATTTTTGTTACTGAGTCTGGAATATCTACTTGTTTTAACTTAGAACAAGATTCAAATGCACTGTTTCCAATTGAAGTAATCGTATTTGGTATTTTGATAGAAGTCATTTGTTGGCATCTATAAAATGCACTATCACCTATTTCAATTACTTTTTTACCATCTACTTCTTGTGGTATTATTTGCTCTCCTGAAACTGTTTTATCTATTACATCCGTCAAAGATACACTATTTTTATCTAATACTGTAAATTTGAAGTTTCCTTCTTCTATTACATCTCCAACTTCCGCAAAGGATTTTATTGTAGATATACTTATTAAGGAAAAAACCATCATCAATACAACTATAATACTCGTGGATTTATTTATACTATTATTTTGTGTTATCATACTCTTTTTCCCCCCAATAATTATCTACTAATTTATAGTTGGGATGATAGCATTACTACTTGCAGCAAATGATAAGCTTCCCATAGCCATCATTATAGCTGATGTTACTCCTAAGACTTTAATTTTTTTGTTTTTCATATTTTTATTACCCCCTGGTTTTTATATTTTTAGAAAAACTAGAATTATCCCCCATATATAGCATAAAAAATAAACCTCTTATTTATACCATAAGAAATTCAAACAGACATATACCGTATTCTGACTCAAGCTAAACCTAATCTTCATCCTTCCCAGAGATAACTCCAGTGGTTTTATGAATTTCGTAACTTATTACAGCAGGGATAATCTGTGGCGGAATCTAACCGCACTTCCAAAAAATTTTATATTTTTCTATATATGTCTACAATTCTACTTTTTTCTTAAATACATTATAGGACAAAAATCTAACTTTCACCACTTCCATTTTGTAATCACTTATTTTCATGATTTTTACAACAAATAGATAATAATACTCTAATAAGTGTATGTTATTTTAAATAAAAAATATAAATAATTTATATGAAAATATAATTAACTATCCAATAAATTTCAAAATAGACACTATAAAAAAATAGAGTTTTTAATGTTAGAGGTACAAATTAAAGACTATATATTAACTTATATAGATATAATGTATAATTTATAATAATTACTAATATTGAATAGAGGTTGGACATGAGAGATAAGATAATAGAAACTATACTTGATAGTAAGGATGAATTTATTTCAGGAGAAGAATTATCTAAAAAGTTAGGTATATCTAGAGCTGCAATATGGAAGCATATGAAAGCTCTAAAAGAAGAAGGATATAATATTGAATCTGTAAATAGGAAAGGGTATAGATTAATAGAAGACCCAGAAGATTTGCTGACATATCAAAATATTTCTCATAAACTAGAAACTAAGATTATGGGGAACAACATAGTTCATTTTGAAACTATAGACTCTACTAATGATTATGCTAAAAAAGTAGCATCACAGGAGCCAGAGGGAACGGTGATTATTAGCGAGGAGCAAACAAAAGGAAAGGGAAGAATAGGTAGGCAGTGGCATTCTAAATCTAAAGAAGGTATTTGGATGAGTATTATATTAAAACCAAATATGATACCTCAAAAAGCTCCTTTTATAACTTTAATAGCTGGAGCTAGTATAGCTAAAGTTTTAAATGATTTAGGGGTGCAAGCAAATATAAAGTGGCCAAATGATATTATAATAAATAATAAGAAGGTTGCAGGTATTCTTACTGAACTATCAGCAGAAATCGATAGAATAAATTATATTATCCTAGGAATAGGTATAAATGTTAAAACTATGGAGTTTTCCCAGGAAATATCTGAAATTGCGACTTCATTATATAAAGAAGGTCATAAAATATCTAGAGTTGATATAATAAGAAAGATATTAAAGGAATTTGAAAATTTATATTTACAGTATATAAATAAAGAATTAAAGGAAGAAACGCTAGATATATGTAGACAACACTCTGCTATTATAGGAAAAGATGTGTACTTGATTAAAGGTGAAGAAAAAGAGTTAGTTAAATGTTTAGATATGAATCAAGAGGGTAACTTAGTAGTACGAACTAAAGATAATATTATAAAGGAAATTATGTCAGGAGAAGTATCGATAAGAGGAGTAAAGGGATATGTATAATAATATACTAGATGTTAAAGGATTAAAAGTAGGACAAGTTGAGGATAGAAATGGATTAACAGGATGTACAGTTGTTATATATGAGGAAGGCGCTGTATGTGGCGTTGATGTTAGAGGAGGAGGTCCAGGTACACGAGAAACAGACCTATTAAATCCTATAAATATGATTCAAAAAGTACATGCAGTGGTTTTATCTGGTGGTTCAGCTTTTGGACTAGAATCTACATGTGGTGTAAGTAAATATTTAGAAGAGAATAACATAGGTTTTGATGTAGGTGTTGCTAAGGTACCTATAGTTGTAGGAGCAGTATTGTTTGATTTAGGAGTTGGAAATCCGAAGTCTAGACCTAATATAGAGATGGGATATAGAGCTTGTAAGGTAGCAAGTGATACAAAGTTAAACCAAGGTAATTTTGGTGCAGGTTGTGGAGCTACAGTAGGTAAAATAAAGGGTATAGAGTATGCTATGAAGGGTGGAATAGGTAGTCATTCAATTAAACTTCCTAATGGATTGGTTGTATCTGCTTTGGTTGCGGTTAATGCTTTTGGTGATGTATATGAAAATGGAAAAGTGATAGCAGGGGTTATGGATGATGAAAAGAAAAATGTGCTAAATAGTTATGAGTTGATGAAAAATGGAGTTAATAAAGGAGGATTTAGTATAGATAATACTACAATAGGAATTGTAGCTACAAATGCTAAATTAGATAAAGCGGGATGTAAGAAAGTATCTCAAATGGCTCATAATGGATATGCAAAAGCAATATTCCCTATACATACTCCTCATGATGGAGATACTATATTTACTATGGCTACGGGAGAAGTTGAAACGGATATTACCCTTTTAGGATCTTTAGCTACAGAGGTTGTAGAAAAAAGTATAATAAATGCAATAAAAAATGCGGAGTCTATAGGAGAAATACGTTCATATAAAGATATAGCTCGTACTCAAGAATTATTGACAATGTAAATTACTATTGATACAATTGTTTTGTTATAGCAGGTATCTAATTTTTAGAGCTTGACTTTACTATAGCGAAAAATAAAATTTAGAAGTCCGGCATCTTTTATGAGCTGGAACGGAGGTGTATTTTTATGATGAATTTAAAGTCATCGAAAGAAGAAGTGTCAAATCCATCAGAACTAAAAGTTGTGGAAGCAGAAGTTGTGATGGAATCACCAGAGGTTTTGAAAGTTAAATCAAGACCTGTAAAAAAGGTTGATGTTAGAAAAATGGCGATAATAGGAGTATTAGCGGCAATTTCTATTATGTTATCTATGACGCCTTTAGGGTTTATTCCTATAGGACCAACAAATGCAACTATAATGCATATACCTGTAATTATAGGTGCAATAGTAGAAGGACCTTTAGTTGGTATTACGGTAGGATTTATATTTGGAGCGACAAGTTTATTAAAAGCGCTTACTATGCCTACAATAACTTCTTTTGCATTTATAAATCCATTGGTATCTATATTACCAAGGATGCTTATAGGTGTAATAGCTTATTATGTTTATAAGCTTACTATTAAATTTACTAAGAATGTTTTTGTATCTGGGTGGATAACAGGAGTTGTAGGATCTTTAGTTAACACAGTAGGTGTACTAGGGATGATATATATATTGTATGGAGCTAGATATGCTGAGGCTTTAGGAGAAAGTGCATCAGCAGCAAAAACTTTAATATTAACACTAGGAGCAACAAGCGGAATACCAGAAGCTATTGTTGGAGGCTTTGTTGTATCAGCTGTTTGTATAGTTTTTAATAAAAGGAAAAAATAGAAGGAAGGTTAATGATATATGCTTTTAGTATTTGACGTTGGAAATACCAATATGGTTTTAGGGCTATATAAAGGTAAAGAGCTTATAAAGTATTGGAGAATAACTACGGATAAATATAAAACATCTGATGAATATGGGATTTTAATAAGTAACTTATTCCAATATGAGAATATAGATATGAACTGTGTAGAAGATGTTATAATATCATCTGTAGTGCCTGATGTTATGCATTCTCTTGAAAACTTTTGTAAAAAGTACTGTAAAAAAGAACCTAAGGTTGTAGGTCCTGGTATAAAGACAGGATTAAATATAAAATATGATAATCCTAAACAAGTTGGAGCTGACAGAATAGTGAATGCTGTTGCATGTGTTGAAAAATATGGTACGCCTGTTATAGTCGTTGATTTTGGGACAGCTACTACATTCTGTGCAATAACAAATAATGCAGAGTATTTAGGTGGAACTATAGCACCAGGTATAAAAATATCTAGTGAAGCATTATTCCAAAGAGCTTCTAAACTACCTAGAGTTGAACTTGTTAAGCCAGGTACAGTTACATGTAAGAATACAGTATCTGCTATGCAAGCTGGTATAATATATGGCTATGTAGGGCTAGTTGAAAAAATAATAGATATGATGAAGAAAGAGTTAAATCAAGAAAATGTTAAAGTTATAGCTACAGGTGGATTATCTACTCTTATTGCTTCAGAAACTAAAAGTATAGATCATGTAGATAGATTTTTAACACTAGATGGTTTAAGAATTTTACACGAAAAGAACAAAGAATAGCATAGGGGAATTGGGTAATATAAATCCAATTCCTTTTTTTAAATATTAATAAATTTTAAACAGAAAAATGTTAACAGAAAATTCTTTGACTT
>OGGM01001240.1_pt1 | contig 9776 bp, 6 predicted proteins | sample 1571251 | NCBI WGS metagenome assembly OGGM01 (sample SAMEA2582076, study PRJEB24529) | metagenome | biome: Human gut stool | place: China | collected 2011 | reverse complement strand
GGACGACGAAATCGAATTCTAACGAATTACCGATTTCTGTCCCACTCTCTTTTTTTCCTAAAAAATGTAGCGCAATCGTAAACTAACAGAAAATTGTTTGAAAAGCAAAGAATTGTATATATTTATTATAATATGTTTGCAGGAGTCAAGTGAGCCCTCTATTGCTAGGTCCATAGAGAAGGTAATCATGGGTAAAAAGGTATAAAAATGCAAAATAGAAAGCGCTTGCAAAAGGGTTTAGAAAGGTGTAAACTGGAGGTATAAAAATCAAAAATAGTGCTATTTTGTCAAAAGTAGTGCAAAAACAAAGGAGATTTGCCATGAAAAAATGGTTGTTAAAACTCTCGTTGGTAGCGATGACACTCTTACTCCTACCGATTCAAGCTGTTCAAGCCTGTTGCGGTTTTATCATTGGTCGCCAATTGACCAAGGATGGGACCACTCTCTTTGGTCGGACAGAAGACTACCCTTACTATCCAAATGGTGGAAAGCACAACAAAAACTTTGTAGTTGTTGATGCGAAGAACTATAAGGAAGGGGATCAACTGGAAGACGAATCTAATGGTTTTACCTATCCACATGCTGCCAGTGAAATGAAATACACAGCGACTTATGACTCTGCTCGTGGAGATGGTAGTAACGGTGCCTTTGGTGAACATGGATTTAACGAAGCCGGCGTCTCTATGACCTCAACTGTTACAGCAATTCCAAATAAAAAAGTCTTGAAGACTGACCCATTGACAGAAAAGGGAATTCCAGAAGCTGCTATGTTGGACGTGGTTTTACCACGCGTTAAGTCTGCTCGTGAAGGGGTTGAATTCCTAGCTAAAGTCATTGAAGAAAAAGGATCAGCAGAAGGGAATGTTGTCGTTTTTGCAGACCAAAAAGAAACTTGGTATATGGAAATTCTTTCTGGTCACCAATATGTAGCTGTTAAAGTCCCAGAAGACAAATATGCAGTCTTTGCAAATACCTACTACCTTGGTCATGTGGATTTGAATGACAAGGAAAATGTGATCGCTTCGAAAGATGTCGAAAAAGTAGCCAAAGAATCTGGTAACTACAAGACAGATAAAGACGGGAACTTCCATATCGCTAAATCTTATGGACCAGAAAAATATGCTGAAGGAGACCGTTCACGTACTTACGCAGGAATCACTCTTTTGGATCCAAAATCAAAAGTGACTTATGAAGATGATGAATACGAACTCTTCCGCTCACCAACAGATCCAAACAAGAAATTTACTTTGGAAGATGCCTTTGCTCTCCAACGCAACCGTTTTGAACATTTGAATGGTCGGTTTGTTCCAGACGATCAAATTGGTGTCAAGAAACAAGGGGATAATGGTAGCAATGATGCTGTTCGTAAAGACCAATACAAGTATGCTTTAGGAAACGAAAACGTTATTGATGCCCATGTCTACCAAATCAATCCAAAACTTCCAAAATCATTTGGTGGTACGTTATGGCTTGGTATGGGACCATCTCGAAACACTCCTTATGTTCCATTCTATGGTAATCTAAAAGATACTTACAAAGCCTTCAAACCTCAAACAGCAACTTATGATCCAAATTCATGGTATTGGACAGTATGGCACATTGACAACATGGCGATTAATAACCAAGATGTCTTTGGAAAATCAGTCCAAGATCACTGGAAAGCTCTTGAAAAACAATTTATTGTTGATCAAGAAAAGAAAGATATTGAATATTATTCATTGAAAGATCAACCTGAAGCTGCAAAAGCTGCTGAAGATAAGGTAACAAAAGATGCACTGGAATTGTCTGATCGTCTTTTCCAACACTTCAAAGATTATGAAAAATTAATGGAAAAACAATTAGAGGCAGCTGGACGTAAATCAGATCCATATCGTGCTTCTCAACCAGATAATTATAAAGATCCTGAAGAACCTAAGAAACCAGATACACCAAAAGTTCCAGAAAAACCACAAATCAATGAAGATGTGAACAAAATTAAAATTCCGGCTCCAGATTATGTAGCAACACCTTCTAATAAAGACATTCCAGCAAATGCAGAAGGAAATCCAAATAATCGCTTTGGCTATGCTGCTAACAAGGATAAACAACCAGCTGTATCTTCGAAAGTAGAAACGTCTGTGAAGCCAGAAGAAAAAGTTCAATCTCCGGTTGAAGCTCCTGTAGTAGGAAACAGTGTAAACAACAATAATCGCTTCGGTTCTAACTTTAATCCAGGCGAAATTGAAACTTTCCCAAATACCAATTATTCTTACAATGTTCATCCTTAAACAATAAGAATTAAAAAGTGAATTGGACCAAGTCCAATGTAACGAAAGAGGCCGGATTTTTATCCAGCCTCTTTTTTATATAAAAAAACTGACCATTGTAAGGCAACAAAGCTCTTACATGATATGGCCAGTCTCTTTTGTATTCTGTAGATTTGAAAATGATTAGTCTGCAGTTTGTTCAGTTGCTTCTAATTTTTTTCCAAGGTCGATAATATATTGTTTAAGATCATCTTTGACTTGAGGGTGTTTCAAGGCATAGTCAATCGAAGTTTTCATGAAGCCGAATTTATCACCGACGTCGTAGCGTTGGCCTTTAAATTCACGGGCAAAGACTCGTTGGGTTTTATTGAGGGTGTCGATCGCATCTGTCAATTGAATTTCATTGCCAGCACCTGGTTCTTGATTTGCAAGAATATCAAAGATTTCAGGAGTCAAGAGGTAGCGTCCGATAATAGCGAGATCACTTGGAGCGTCCTCTGGGTTTGGTTTTTCGACAAACGTTTCAACGCTATAAAGACCGTTAATGCCTTCGCCTTGGGGTGCAATCACACCGTAAGAAGAAACCTCTTCGTGAGGGACTTCCATCACAGCGATGGTTGACGCATGGGTTTCATCGTAGTCGTTCATCAACTGTTTGGTCAATGGCAAGGCATCATCATTAGTGATGTCCATCAGATCATCTCCCAACATAACGACAAAAGGCTCATTTCCAACAAAGGCCTTGGCTTGAAGAACAGCGTCCCCTAAACCTCGAGGGTGACTTTGGCGGATGAAATGAAGATTGATCGCTGTTGTATCATTGACCAACTTGAGTAAGTCAGTCTTGCCTTTTTGCTCGAGATTGTATTCCAATTCGAAGTTAGAATCGAAATGGTCTTCGATCGAACGTTTGGCCTTCCCTGTTACGACAAGGATTTCCTCGATCCCAGATTTCAGAGCCTCTTCTACGATGAATTGGATCGTAGGTTTGTCAACGATTGGCAACATTTCCTTTGCCAAAGCTTTGGTAGCTGGGAGGAAGCGTGTCCCCAAACCAGCCGCAGGAATGACTGCTTTTCTAACTTTAGTCATATAGTTTCCTTTCTAAAAGGTAGGATTGATGTTAGGGTGGTTGACTTATTTCCACTCGTTTTCTTCTTTAAATTCATTGCTCATCATGTGGTGGATGGCTTCGCGGATATCTTTCCCTTCATAAATGACTTGGTAAATGGCTTGTGTAATCGGCATGTAGACATCCAGTTCTTGGGCCAGCTCGTGGGCGACTTTGGTCGTAGAGATCCCTTCAATGATCATGCCCATGTTGGCTTCGATATCTTCCAATTTTTCGCCACGTCCGAGAGCATCACCAGCTCGCCAGTTGCGAGAGTGAACAGAAGTTCCGGTAACGATCAAGTCACCGACCCCAGACAAACCGCTATAGGTCAATGGGCTAGCTCCGAGCTTAACGCCAAGGCGCGTGATTTCAGCGAGACCGCGTGTGATAATGGCTGCTTTGGCATTGTCACCATAACCAAGACCGTGCAGGGCCCCAGCTCCGACTGCGATGATATTCTTCAAGGCTCCAGCAGTTTCCACTCCGATAACATCTGTATTGGTATAGAGGCGGAAGTAGTGATTACTAAAGAGTTCTTGAACATAGCGTGCAGCTTCTAAATCTTTTGAAGCTGCTGTAATGAGGGTGATGTCCCGTACGATGGTCTCCTCTGCATGACTCGGTCCAGAAACGACCACTACTTCACTGCGAAGAGAAGCAGGAATTTCTTCTTCAAGGATTTGAGAAATTCGATCGTGTGTACCAGGTTCTAGTCCCTTGGAAGCGTGCATGACTGTTACAGGGTGATCCAGTGTTTCAGCGACTTGTTTCGCCACCAAACGGGTCACCTTTGTAGGAACGACAAAGAGGATAGCGTCCACACCGTCCAAAGCTGCTTTCAAATCAGTCGTAGCAGTGATGTCTTCGCTAATAACGATGTCTTTGAAATAGCGTTGATTGGTATGAGCGGTATTGATTTCATCGATTTGTTCTTGGATATTTCCCCAGAGACGGACTTCATGGCCGTTATCATTGAGGACTTGTGAAAGGGCTGTTCCCCATGAACCAGGACCCAATACTGCAACGGTTTGTTTTTCCATTGTATCTTCCATTTCTATGTCTATTTTTCAACAAGGCTAGAAATCTAGCGCTTGCGCCTTCGAAACGGCCAAATGTGTGCCTTGAAGGGCGATTCTATTTTCCTCTCTATTTTAACATAATATAGGTAAAAAAACTTGTATGATCATCAATTGTTTTGTGAGGAAGGTGAGGGTGATAAATAAAATCTATCACGGTTTTAAAAAATACATATTAGACACTATCACTAATGGGTGGTAAGATAAGTAGTAGTTAAAATGAAGGAGGAATGAATATGTGCAGAACAATTGTTGGAGTATCCGCTAATCTCTGTCCGGTAGACCCGGAAGGGAAAAACCTTCATTCCTCCGTGTCTAGTCAGTTTGCGGAAGGAATCCGTCAAGCAGGTGGGCTTCCAATGGTCATCCCGATGGGAGATCCTTCCTTGGTTAAGGACTATGTTGAAACGATTGACAAATTGATCTTAAGTGGAGGCCAAAATGTCGATCCTAGTCTCTATGGCGAAGAAAAAACCATCGAGAGCGATGATTACAATATCGAACGGGATCAATTTGAGCTTGCCCTACTGAAGGAAGCAGTACGCCAAAACAAACCGGTTCTAGGAATTTGCCGTGGGGTTCAGTTGATCAATGTGGCTTTTGGAGGAACACTCAACCAAGAGATCGAAGGGCATTGGCAAGGACTTCCGTTTGGGACTTCCCATTCTATCCAGACTAAAAAAGGCAGTGTGGTAGAGCAGCTTTTTGGACAGGCCAGTCGGATTAATTCCGTGCACCGTCAAAGTATCAAGGATCTCGCACTGAATTTCCGTGCGACCGCCTTTGATCCGCGCGATCACACCATCGAAGCCATTGAAGCTGTAGATGGTCATCGCATTATGGGCTTGCAATGGCATCCAGAATACTTGGTCAATGAAGAAAAAGGGAATTTAGAACTCTTCCGTTATTTATTACAGGAATTATAATGAAATTAGAGGTTGGACTTGAGCCGATCTCTTTTTTGTGTCTTAGAAAGGACGCAAAAATACTGGAAATAAGATCAGAAAACAGGACGGTCATCAATAAAAAAACAGGTCCATCTAGCAATGCTAGATGAAAACCTGTTTTAGAATTATTCGTCGCGTTTTTTGGCAACGAGCATGCTTCCAGCTCCTGCAAGCGCAAGTCCTGCTGCAACAAGTCCAGCACTTACTGTTTCACCTGTAGAAGGAAGGGTATGTTTCTTATCTTCTTTTGGTTGACTTCCAGAAGGTTTATCTCCTTTTGGTTTGTCTGTTGACGGTGTAGTAGGCGGAGTTGGTGGTGTAGTAGGCGGAGTTGGTGGTGTGTTTGGTGGTGTTAGATAGTTTATAACTGTCCCCTTGTCTACTACAAGGTTAGGTGCAGCTTTTAATTCGCTAGCAGATACAGTAATAACATCCGTTAATAATTGGTAGCCAGCTGGCGCTGTCAACTCCTTAATAACATAATCTCTTGCTTCCAATCCAGTGAAGGAAACAAGACCATTGGTATCGGATGTAGCAGTCGCTTGGCCTTCGCCATATGGGTTGGCAACTGGTGTCACACCATCTGCCTCATAGAGACCAAATACAGCACCTGCAAGGTCTTGACCTACTAGATTCACTTTATGCAATTGGATGTTGTAAAGTTTTAACTCGGGTTTGTCAACAGTTGGAGGAGTTGGAGGGATATAAGTAAATGGTTTGTTAACGACATTTCCTTTATCCACTACACTATTTGAAACAACCAAATCACTAGCTAAGATTTTGATGACTTCATCTGATAACTGGTAGCCATCTGGAGCTGTAAGTTCTTTCACCACATAATCTTTTGCTTCTAATCCTGTAAAGGTTACAAGACCATTCGCATCAGAAGTTGCAGTCGCTTGACCTGCACCATAAGGGTTCGATACAGGAGTCGTACCATCTGCCTCAAAGAGACCGAATACGGCACCAACAAGAGCTTTCCCTTCTTGGTTCACTTTATGCAATTGGATGCTGTAGAGTTTCAATTCAGGTTTATCAACAGTCGGAGGAGTTGGTGGAATTGAAGTGAACGGTTTGTTGACCACTGTTCCTTTGTCTACGACGAGGTTAGTCGCAGCATTCAACTCGCTAGCAGAAACTTTAATCACATCTGATGATAGTTGATAACCTTCTGGAGCAGTCAATTCTTTCACCACATAATCTTTTGCTTCAAATCCTGTAAAAGTTACAAGACCATTTGAATCAGAAGTTGCGGTCGCTTGACCTGCACCATAAGGATTTGCTACAGGAGTCGTACCATCGGCTTCAAAGAGACCAAATACAGCACCTGCAAGAGCATTTCCATCTGCGTTAGCTTTGTGCAATTGAATGTTGTAGAGTTTCAATTCAGGTTTGTCAACCGTCGGAGGAGTTGGTGGAATTGAAGTTGTTACCAATTTGTTAGTGAATGATTTCTTATCACCATATGCCACAGAAGCTTTGAGTGTATTGCTTGCATCATCTTTTGTGACAGTTACAGTCACATCAATATTTCCTTCATCGTAGGTCATTCCTTTTGCTTTGCTTTCAGGAATGACTTCTTTGATCGTGTAGTGGAAAGTTTTTCCTGCATCCTCTGATGAATAAGAAAGTTCATCAAAGGCTACCGCACCATCTGCGGCATTTTGTTTTGTTTGAAGGACTTTACCAGCTTCATCCAACAATTGGAAATTGAATTCACCATTCTTCAATTCAGCACCTTCTAAAATCTTGCTCGCTGAAATTTTAGCTTTTGCTGGTTGAGGAGCCGTATAAGTATTTGAGAAGGTTTTATTATCTGGATAAGCCACATCTGCTTTCAGGTTGTCGCCATCTTTTTTCACCTTAACAGTTACTTGTTTATCAGTCTTGTCATAGGTAATACCTGGGGTATTTCCAGCTACTTCCTTAACAGTGTAAGTGTGTTCACCTTCTTCGGTGTACTCAATTGGTGCAAATGTTACTTTTCCGTTTTTGTTTGTAACAGTTTGAAGCTTGTTAGCACCCTCGTACAATTCAAAGCTAAATTCACCATCTGTTAGATCACGTCCTGTAAGAGTTTTATCTAATTCGATGGTAGCTTGAGTTGCTTTAGGTTTTGCTTTTGGATTGACGATTGTCTTCGTCACTGATTTATCAGTTCCACTAAAGTCTTCAGCATTAACTGGGGTATCAGCAGTAGTAATGGTATAACCTTCAGGTGCTTGTAACTCAGTTAAGATGTATTTATCTTTTAAAAGACCATTGACTGTAATGTTACCTTTATCATCTGTTACATATTCCCCGATTACTTGGTTGTTGGCCTGACGTACCACTTTGAATTTAGCTCCAGCAAGTGGTTGGTTAGCATCATCTACTTTGTGAATATGAATGGTAAAGACATAACCAACACCAGAACCACCAGCAATTTGAACGGCAGCTTTATTTACTGCTTCTTTAGTCTTAATGTTCTTACCTTTTAAAGTAGCCTGGTTATTTAAGACTTCCCCATCGGCTGGTGAGTAATTTAAGTGGACATCATACGTAATACGGTATTGATCCGTCTCACTAATATCTCCAAGATTCACAACAAATGATTGACCATTTTCACCAACAGTTACAGGATGTTCATTGGTTACATCCTTAGTATTATTAAATTGCCATCCACCATCGACATAAGACATCTCACCTTTTGTCACACGAAAACTATCTTTAACATAAGAAGCATTGGTAAATTGCAATGTGTCTTCTACTGTAACCTCTTTAATATTTTGCTTTAGTTGGTTCACAGAAATGGTATAGGAAATAGTCTTAGGGTCATCTTTGTGAACCCAACTTGTTTTCTTTAAAAGGTTTGGATCACCATCACCAACCCCTTTAAAGGTAACTTTACCTGCAATAATTGTTTTGTTGTTAACCGTCACTTCAACCGGAATTTCTCCTTGTTGAGGGTGCTTTTTGAAGTCGATACGGGCATAGAAGAAGAACGATCCATTTGTATCGGAATGTTTTTCAACATAGTCTGTATACGTTAATGTTAATTTTTTATTTTCAGCATCAACAGTAGCATGAGCGATAATTTCATTTGTGTTAATATCGCGAATTTCAAAACTATCGGATGTGATAATTAATGCATCTGGTACGGTAACTGTAGTTTGGTCACCTGCTTTAACATTTTTACCTGCTAAATCATATGTTGCATTAATACGGAACGTTGCCCATTGTCCTAATTCCCAATCAAGGTTGCCGCCTTCATTATTGGAAACTTGTATGTTTGAAATTGTATCGACCCATTTTCCGCTTACTGTCACTCCAGGAGTTTCTGCTGAAGTGCGATTCAGACCTAAAGCGAAAAGCATGGCCACTAAACAAAGGACAAATGAGAAAATTTTGATATTCCTATTCTTCATCTTATCTTCCCTTTTCATAAAAAAATTAGTGCCTAATCATCAATACCTGATTACTTTTAACGATATGGATCTTTCAAATCCTATCTGTTGGTAATTAGAATCGAGTGCTGAGACACGACCTCCATTAAATAATTTTATAGGGTAAAATATTTTACTTTTAAAATTATTCCCTACACAGGGAATTATAGCAAAAATAATAATTGGCTTCAAGCTAAAATCGGTGAAATTAGGTGTTTTTAAGCTGTTTCATTAATTTTCGCTTTCTTTTAGAAAACAACCATGAAATCATCATATAATTTACAAATAATGAAGGTGAAAAAGGAGGTTTTTACTCAAAAAATACGAATAGTAGTATAGGGGAGACGCTAGGGCAAAGTGATGGTATAATAGAAGAGATGGAAACTATTTAGATAAAAGAGGAATTATGATGACAAAAATTCGTGGATTTGAACTTGTATCAACCTATACTAATCTGGACTTGCTGCCAAAGCGGGAGACAGCGCATGCGGCCGGCTATGACTTAAAAGTGGCAGAACGCACGGTGATTGCTCCTGGGGAAATCGTCCTCGTTCCAACTGGGGTCAAGGCCTATATGCAACCGACTGAGGTGCTCTATCTCTATGACCGTTCCTCTAACCCTCGTAAAAAAGGCCTGGTCTTAATCAACTCTGTGGGCGTTATCGATGGAGACTATTATGGCAATCCAGGAAATGAAGGCCATATCTTTGCTCAGATGAAAAACATCACCGATCAAGAAGTTGTTCTTGAAGTTGGAGAACGTGTGGTTCAGGCTGTCTTTGCACCATTCTTGATTGCCGATGGAGATGAAGCAGACGGCGTGCGTACTGGTGGATTTGGTTCGACAGGGAAATAGAGGAATAAAATGGCAGACTATTTATTAGTTGTAGACATGCAGTCAGATTATGTTGCTGTAGGAAAAGCATATCATGAAGAACTGACTGCAGCTGTAAATGACAAAATTGCTA
>OGGM01001236.1_pt1 | contig 9830 bp, 9 predicted proteins | sample 1571251 | NCBI WGS metagenome assembly OGGM01 (sample SAMEA2582076, study PRJEB24529) | metagenome | biome: Human gut stool | place: China | collected 2011 | reverse complement strand
CACAAAAACATCATAAAAATTAACCGCGCTTTAGGTCATCCAAAGTGCGGTTATTTTTTTAGCGAAATTTGTCTATTTTAAATGATCGGCATCATTTACTTTATCAACGCGAAAACCGTTATCATCGTCATAATGTACAACACTGATTGAGGTGTTAATGAGCGATACTGATTTATCCTCATCACGGTGATTTTGCCAGGTTGCGCCGTTTAATAAGGCAAGCAATAAACGTAGAGTATGGCCATGCGACACAATAAGAATATTACCTTGATTATGAATCTTAATAATATCGTGCAAGGCTTTCATGGCACGTTCGCCTAATTGCTCAAACGTTTCGCCACCATTTACTTGAGCTTTATAATTGGCTGGATCTGTAATAAGTTGTTTGAACTCTGGGTGTTCTCTTAACGTATCGACAACTTTTCCTTCCCAGGTACCAAAATACTGTTCGTTTAAGCCTTGGTGATGGAAAAGGGGAATATCACGTTCACCAATAATGTGAGAAGCGGTCGCGATAGTGCGTTTCAATATGCTGGAATAAGCGGCAATGAAAGGAATATGATTAAGTGCCACACCTGTTTTTTTCGCACCATTAACGCCTTCTTCAGTTAAAGGGGAATCGCCATGACCTTGCATTAAACCTTCCGTATTCCAAACGGTTTTACCGTGGCGAATGAAATAAAAAGTCAGTTGTTTTTTCATTTTGCATATCCATAAAAAAATTAAGGAAGCCGAAACTTCCTTAATCATAATTTTAACGAGAGTAATAACCTGCCATTGAACTATATACGGCATTTTCTGCTTGAATAATGTTGTATTTCGCACTCAAGATAGAAAGTTGAGAGCTTTTCTCTGTGTTTGCCGCAGCAAGCCATTCACGTAATTCAGATACACCAGCATTATAACGATCTCGATAGTATTTGGTGATACGTTGGTTATAGCTGTGTGTTTTTTGCAAGTTAGCAAAGGCACTTTGTGCTTGTGTGTAGGCAAAGTAGTTGGTATCTACATCATTCAAGGCTTTAGTGATGCTTTGCTCATAGTTTAAACGTGCAGTTTCATAATCTGCTTCAGAGATTTTCACGTTCCATTTTACGGTATTCCAGTTGAGGAATGGTAGGCTAATGCCGATTAAACCTGTACCAACTGGATTGTGTAATGCGTTACCGACTTTAGTACCACTTGATGTTAAGCTGCCGCCTAAAGTGACTTCAGGGAACCAGCCTTTTTCAGTTGCTTTCGCATTTTTGAATGCACTGCTTAAGCGATATTGATAGCCTTTCACATCAGGACGATTCGCAATCACAGAAACTGGCACATTTAAATTTACGCCCACATTTTTTACATTAAGAATGTGTGGGAAGTTGATATTTAATGCTTCTTCTGGTTTTAAGTTCAGTAAGTTACGTAAAGTTTGTTCTGCTGTTTTACGCTGCGTTTGGTAGTTGATCAAGTTATTACGTGCTGTTAACACCGCTTGTTGTGCTTGATCTACACTTGCGCTGTCCGCAACACCTTGTGATAAACGACGTTGCATAATGCTGCTAATATCGTTGTAGTATTTAATGGTTTCTTCAGTTGTGCTGATTGCATCATTCAAGTAGGCAATTTGATAATAGGTTGTTACAACAGCGTTGATGAGTGAAAGTTTCGTTGCTTCTAAATCTTCAGCCGTTGCTTTGTGTGACCATTCGGCGGCATCTGCGGTATCCGCTAAACGTTGCCATAGATCTAACGTATAACTCACATTTAATGCACCTTGATGGCTTACTGTAGAGCTGCCACCTGTTTTCACATTTTTACTTGCAGAAGATTGGGTTGAACCGCTAAATGCCGGAATTAAATTTGCGCCTGCAAGGTTTGCATTATATAAAGCACGATTTACGGCCACAGACGCTTTGGCTAAATCTTTGTTATTTACTAATGCTTGTTCTACCACACGATTTAATTGTGAATCATTGTAAAGCGCCCACCAGTTTTCTTTTACATTAAATTGTTTGGTGATTTCCGCATAATTTTGGTAATCCTGCTGGCTCGCTTTATAAGAATCGCCGATATTAGCACAACCTGCTAGAGCAGTTGCCATTGCGATTGCTAAGGTTAATTTTTTCATTTTTAACATGGATTTTTCCTTTCTTTTTCAATCAAAGTGCGGTCAAAAATTAGTGAGAATTTTAACCGCTCTTTTGTGTTTTACAAAATTTCTTTATTCTCGAGCGAGAGCTGTAATCGGATCTAATTGTGCTGCACGTTTTGCCGGCATATAACCGAAGATTACACCAATTAAGGTTGAGAAGACCACCGCGGTAACAATTGAGCCAGTTGAGAATGCCATCGTAAAGTCAGTCATAAATACGTTAAAGAGCAGACCTATTAAACCCGAAAGCAGAATACCCGTCACGCCGCCAATTAAACAAATCAGCACCGCTTCAATTAAAAATTGTTGCAGAATATTGAATTGTCTTGCCCCAATAGCCATGCGCACACCAATCTCTTTAGTTCGCTCTGTCACGGAAACCAACATGATATTCATTACACCAATACCACCAACGATCAATGAAATAAAGGCGATAGAGGAAATGAGTAATTTCATCGTGCCTGTTGTGCTTTCAATAGTTTGTTTAATGGTATCGCTATTCATGATGAAGAAATCTTTTTTACCATGACGCATGGTGAGCAATTCAGTAATTCCTTTTTCAGCGACAGTCGTATTGACGGAGTCATCTACTTTTACGGTAATCGAGCCAATTTTTTTGCTACCTGAAATACGATTCATCACAGTGGTATAAGGGGCATAGAGATTAAGTGAACTACTTGCCCCGCCCATTTGTTTATCAGATACCACGCCAATAATACGTAGTGGACGTTTATTAAACATCACGATTTTACCGATAGGATTTGCATCAGGGAAAATCGATTTTTTCGCACTTTCATCGATTAAGGCTACTTGATTGCTATCAGCAACATCTTGAGCAGAAAATAAATTACCAGATTTTAGTTTTAATCCATCTACATCAAAATATTGTTCGCCTACACCTTTTAAAGTGGTCGAGGAGAAAGTCTGGTTACCATAAATTAATGTGCCACTTGATGAGCTATTTGGCGTGACGCTTTGTACATAGCTTTGTTGGTTTAAGGCAGTGGCATCATTAATCGTAAGATTTTGCATTTGTTCAGCACGACGATCACCAAAGCCGGTACCATTAAAGATAGTCATGGTACTTGTACCAATGCCTTTAATGTTTTCCAAGATTTTTTGTTGTGAACCATTTCCCAATGCTACGACGGAAACCACAGAAGTAATCCCGATAATAATCCCGAGCATGGTTAAAAGAGAACGCATTTTGTGAGCAATAATGGCACTCACAGACATACGAAAGGCTTCAACAAATTGATCTTTGCTGAATCCAAAGTGCGGTTTAGATTTGGTTGGATTTTCGACCGCACTTTTTACCGCTTCTTTTTGTGTATCACCAATAATTTCGCCATCTTTAATTTCAATCACGCGATTCGCACTGGCAGCAATTTCTCGGTCGTGGGTTACCATAATAATAGTGTGGCCTTCTGCGTGTAATTGACGCAGAATTTCCATCACATTTTGACCGCTTTGTGAATCCAATGCACCAGTGGGTTCATCGGCTAAAATAATTTCACCGCCATTCATCAACGCACGCGCAATACTCACACGTTGTTGCTGACCACCGGAAAGCTGGCTTGGTTTATTTTGCCATTTATCGCCTAAACCTAATTTTTCTAAAAGTTGTTTCGCACGAGAAAGACGTTTTTCTTGCGACATTCCTGCATAAATAGCAGGCAAGGCGACGTTTTCTGCTGCGGTCAAGCTCGACAATAAATTATAGCGTTGGAAAATAAAGCCGAATTTTTGGCTACGTAAATCTGAAAGCTGATCTTTGCTTAATTCAATGGTTTCTTTACCATTGATTTTGTAAGAACCACTGGTGGCAGTATCCAAACACCCGATGATGTTCATCAAGGTTGATTTACCGGAACCGGATTGCCCAATAATCGCGACGAAATCGCCTTTTTCAATATTTAAAGAAACATTCTTCAAAATATGAACACGATTTTCGCCTTCACCGAAGTAACGGTTGAGATCCTTAATTTCAATAATATTCATTAATTTTCTACCGCACTTTTAGAACATTCTTGGACCACGAGGCATAGAGCCAACTTGTTCACCATTCGCGACTTGCGACACAATGACTTTTTCACCTTCGTTTAAACCCGATTTAATTTCAGTTTGGAAATCATTTTGAACACCGGTTTCAACTTCACGATGTTCAGGCTGATTTTTGTCATTTAGTACATTCACAAAGCTTTTACCATCACGTTTTTGAATAGCCATATTGGAAACTAATAAGACATCTTTCGCGTTGGCAATTTTGATATTGTTTTCTGTCGTCATCCCAATGCGTAATGTGCGGTCAGGGTTATCAATCAATACATTCGCGTAGTAGTAAATTGCACTTGTCGTTGAGCTGTTACTTGAACTTGTCGAAGATGATGTTGAAGAACTATTAGTTGTCGTGGTATTGGCTGGATCAATGACAGAGTGATACACGGTTTGGCTATCCGATAAAATAGTAAAGCTAACTTCTTGACCTGCTTTAACTTTGGTAATGTCGCCTTCTGAAATTTCAGGTTTAATTTTCATTTTGCTTAAATCGGCAATGGTCACAATTGTTGGCGTCGTTTGGCTGGCATTAACGGTTTGACCTTCTGAAACAGGCACAGAAATAACGGTACCGTTCATTGGGGCGGTGATTTTGGTGTAGCCCACATTGGTTTCTGCTGTATTCACTTCAATTTCAGCTTGTTTGATATTGGCTTCAATGGCTTCCATTTCAGCTTTCGCATTATCAAGGGTGCTTTTTGCGGTATTCACACTATCTAAAGACGTCGCTTTTTGTGTATAAAGTTTTGATAAGCGGTTATAGCTTGAAAGGGCAACATCATAAGCGGTTTTCTTCGCTTTTAATTGTGCTTGATAGCTAACCAATGCCGCCTTTTTGGTATTTAAGGTATTAATTTGGGTGGTGGAATCAATATCAGCGATCATTTCGCCTTTTTTGATTTCTTGCCCTAACTTGACATAGAGTTTGGTGATTTTTCCAGAAGCTTGGGCTCCAACATCAACTTCATTTACGCTTTCAACTGAACCAGATGCGACAACGGTTTTTTCAATATTGCCACGTGTAACCGATTCCGTCAGGTAAGTCGTTTCTTGTTTGCTATTGCTAGAGAAAAAATAATAAGCCGCACCAGCAGCAATGAGTAATCCGAGTAAAATAAAAAAGCGTTTTTTCATAAAGACTTTGTCATCCTAAATAAAAAAATGAACGTTTGTTCAGTGAAGGTGTATTCTAAAGGTAAACTTTTCAGTTTGCACGAAAAATCTTCAAATTAGACCTAAAAATCCTAAAAAATTCAGTATTCATTTAATGAAAGTGCGGTTAGTTTTTGGATCAAATTCACAACGCCAGACTTTTCGTATAGAATGGAGCAATTATTTTCAATTTGTTGAGAAATTTATGAGCAATACAGAACACACTCTAGAAAATGCGGAAAATACCCGCACACACAATTTCATTACTCAAATTATTGATGAAGATTTAGCTTCGGGTAAACACAAAAGTGTTCATACTCGTTTTCCGCCTGAGCCAAATGGCTATTTGCATATTGGCCATGCAAAATCGATTTGCTTAAACTTCGGCTTAGCAAAAGAATATAACGGTTTATGTAACCTACGTTTTGACGATACCAATCCGGTGAAAGAAGACGTGGAATATGTGGATTCCATCAAAGCGGATGTGGAATGGTTAGGCTTTAAATGGGAAGGCGAACCGCGTTATGCGTCTGATTACTTCGATGCACTTTATGGCTATGCCATTGAGTTAATCGAGAAAGGTTTAGCGTATGTGGATGAACTTTCTCCAGATGAAATGCGTGAGTATCGCGGTACATTAACTGAGCCAGGTAAAAACAGCCCATATCGTGATCGTAGCGTAGAAGAAAACTTAGCGTTATTTGAAAGAATGAAGAACGGTGAGTTTGCCGAAGGTACATTAAGTCTTCGTGCAAAAATCGACATGGCATCGCCATTTATGGTCATGCGCGATCCCGTGCTTTATCGTATTAAATTTGCGAGCCATCACCAAACCGGTGACAAATGGTGCATTTACCCAATGTACGATTTCACTCATTGTATCTCTGATGCGATTGAGCGTATCACGCACTCTTTATGTACATTAGAATTCCAAGACAACCGTCGTTTATATGACTGGGTGTTGGAAAATATTAGTATTGAACGTCCATTGCCACATCAATACGAATTCTCTCGTTTAAATTTAGAAGGCACATTAACGTCTAAACGTAAATTATTGAAATTAGTGAACGATGGCATTGTGGATGGGTGGAATGATCCTCGTATGCCAACGATTTCAGGTTTACGTCGTCGTGGTTATACACCGGCTTCATTACGTGAATTCTGCCGTCGTATCGGAGTGACTAAACAAGATAACGTCGTAGAGTATTCTGCACTTGAAGCTTGCATTCGTGAAGATTTAAACGAAAATGCACCACGTGCAATGGCGGTGATTGATCCTGTTCATGTTGTGATTGAAAACTTTGAAGGCGAAGAAACCTTAACGGCACCAAATCACCCAAATCGTCCTGAATTAGGTGAGCGTCAATTACCGTTTACGAAAGAGATTTATATTGATCGCGCAGACTTCCGTGAAGAAGCGAACAAGCAATATAAACGTTTAGTATTAGGTAAAGAAGTGCGTTTACGTAACGCTTACGTGATTAAAGCTGAACGTGTCGAAAAAGATGCAAATGGTGAAATCACCACGATCTTCTGTACTTACGATCCTGAAACTTTAGGTAAAAATCCAGCGGATGGTCGTAAAGTGAAAGGGGTAATTCACTGGGTATCTGCAGTGCATAATAATCCAGCGGAGTTCCGTTTATATGAACGCCTCTTCACCGTGCCAAACCCTGGTGCAGCAGATGAAATCGAAAGCGTGTTAAATCCAACCTCTTTAGTGGTAAAACACGGTTTTGTAGAACAAAGCCTCGCAAATGCGGAACCAGAAAAAGGTTACCAATTTGAACGCGAAGGTTATTTCTGTGCGGATAACAAAGATAGCCGCCCAGAGCACTTAGTGTTTAACTTAACCGTAAGCTTAAAAGAAGGCTTCTAATTCTAAACAACAAAGTGCGGTCAAAAATCACGTAAATTTTCGGTATTATGTAGCAGTTGCACAAAGACCTAACCGCTTGAAAATACTAGAATCTCCATTGAAAGTTTAACTCAATGGAGATTTTTATTATGACAGAATCCCACCTTATTTCTCAACTTACCAAATTAATCGAAAGTAGCTATAAAGAAAAAGCAATTCTTGAACATCAACTTGATCAGTTAAAACAACAGAAATCAGATTTAGAGGATAAAATACTTTGTTTTGAGAATACCTTGATATACATTGAACCCAATTTCGATTTAAGGCAAATCAAAACACAATTCAATGTTTCAAAGCTAATAAAACCTCGATTGTTTAAGCAAAATCTTCAATTGTTGGTTGCAAGAGTATTAAAGCAAAGTGATAGTTGGAAAACATTATACTTTATTACAGAGGCGGCGTTGGAATTAGACACTGGCAAAAATTATCCTCTACCCCAAATAGAACATAAATTAGCTGTTGCTCGGGTATTGAAAGAACTGTATAAGAAAGGAATTATTGAACGGAAAGAAGTTGAATTACATAAACGGACACTAAAGCGAAGATTTTTCAGGCGTTCTGAATGGCGATTAAAACCTCTTGAGTAGAAATGGATAAGTAGCGGTAGAAATACCGCTATTTTTGTTTCCATTGCCAGTGAACCTCATTTCGGCTGATTTGAACTCTATCAATCCATTCCCTTTTATAAAACTCATTCAGTTGTTTACGAACGGAATCAAGATGCTTTTCAGACGGTGTATCAGGATTTTGTTCAATATCAAAAATGCGCTGCGTAAGCTCGGCAATTGTAAAGGCTTTATTGGGTGCTTCTCGCATCATTTGTACGATGTATTTACGAATTTTCCCTTTAAAGAGCTTATATTTGGAACGGTACACAAAGTTGTCCGTATTATAAAGGGCTACATCAGTTTCCTGTTGAGTAAGCTCAATAGCACGTTTTAATGTGGCAATGTTCGTATCGAGTAACGCGAGATGATGCAATACCTGTTTACGCTCAAACTCAAATTCTTTGAGTTTCTTATCAAGGTTGTATGCCATAATCTACTGCCAAATCACTTCTTGATGAATAATTTTACGTTGCCAATAACCGCACCATTCATTGTTATCGTTGGTGGTTTTCAAACATCGGCTCAATACATCAATAAACTGTGCTTTATTTGAGGTACGGCGATTGTCCTCACGGTACGCAATTTCATTAGCATAGTTAAGCAGGTATTCATTACTAATTCGGTGAACTTGTCCGTAATACATCCGTTTAAAACGACTAAATAGACTTTCTGCCTGATTGTTTGTTACACCTAAGTCACTGCGATATTCTTCCTTATGGTTTACAGTTCTCAAGTTATAGTAAGGCAACAAGACATCATAAGCTGTGCTTTCATCGGTATTGATTTTCGTATTATGCTTAATGAACTTATCGGCAAAACTTTTCACTACCGATTGCGATTCTGTATGTGCCACAAAAACGTGAGAGCGTTTTGCCCCACAATGCAACGCATTACTGGCTTTTTCTTCTGGCGAATAATGCTCACGTGCAACCATGACACAACGTTTATCAGGATTCTGATTTTCCTTTAAACGATAGTCAATGCGATCAGATTTCTTATTTGCTTTACGTGGTGCAGGATGAATATAAGTACCGTCCATATCCACTACACCTGAAAGGGGTTTCATATCACGACTTTCTAATAATGCCTTGCGGAATTTATGCGATAAAACAAATGCCGTGCGAGGATTAAGTTTTGCATTACGAGCTAACTGAAGGGAAGATAAGCCTTTGACGGCATTTACCCATTCCATTAAAGCATAGAGATAAACCTTAATCGGTTTCTTTCGATTGGAAAAAATGGTGCCAGAAGTGACGCTGAAAGTATGATTACAATGTTTGCAGCGCCATTGTTTACGTGTAGAAATATAATAAGGCTTGTGTTGTACCCCACATTTAGGGCAAGTGATGAACTCTTTTCCACCCCATCTTAATTCACAAAGTAAATCATACGCTTCTTCTTCCGAGAGTTGTGCAATCTCGTAAGAAGAAAGCGTGCGAGCTTTGCTAGAAAGTAAGAAATGCTGGGTCATCGTCTTGTTTAAAATTTATGTTAATAGAGATTTTAAATATGCTCAAACGTGATAAAATGCGTTTAAACCGAAAACAAATATACGCTCATTTGCGTAATTTGTCAATTATGAATTGAAAATGGAACGCTCAAATGTGTATATCAGAAAGATTGAGACAAGTTTGTGAAGCTAAAAATTGGAAAATTACAGATTTTGCAGAGCAGGCAGGAATAGCTTATCGTACGATGCAGGGCTATATCGGTGGTGAACGTGAGCCTAATGCAGAAGGAATGTCAGGCATTGCCAAAGCTGGCGTGAATTTGAACTGGCTCGTGAGTGGTGAAGGTGAAATGTTTCAAGCTGTAACGCCAAAAAATACTATCTCAGAGCAAGAAGAAAAACTGATTGCAGACTATCGTACTATGCCTGAAAATTTAAAAGATGCTTTCTCAATTTCTTTTAAAGAAATTTCAAAGAAACAGTAATTATTACTTGACACACAAACGT
>OGGM01001231.1_pt1 | contig 9848 bp, 9 predicted proteins | sample 1571251 | NCBI WGS metagenome assembly OGGM01 (sample SAMEA2582076, study PRJEB24529) | metagenome | biome: Human gut stool | place: China | collected 2011 | reverse complement strand
GGATGGAAGGCAGCGGCATGAAGTCACGATCGGATGGCCATCTCGCACAGGCTGACCGTCCGGGCACGCAGGCCAAGCACGTCGTCGGAATCCTCTAAACGCGCCAGCAGCCGGTCGCGTTCGTCGGCCTTGCGGATGAGCGTCCGTCCCAGTTTCCTAAGCTGGTCCGCGTCGAGCGGTCCGATCGTGATGGTCGTCACGCCTTCCCTGACGGATATGGTTTGCACGCCGGTGGCGGTGCCGCCTTCGATGGCGAGCATGTAGGCGAGTGTCCCGCCGGGTTCCATCCTGGAATGTTCGGGATCGTCGGCGTTGGCATTGATGCGTGTCGGCCATGGGGTGACGCTCATCATGACGTTCCGCCTTGTCATCGTTTCGCTCCTTCCAGGATTAGCGGGTCAAAGATATAGGTGCCTGGGTCGTTCAGACAGTGTTGCAGGTGTTCGTCGGGATGTTCGGCATGGGCGATCAGGAATTCTCCCACGCTTTTCATCTGGTCCGGGGCGAGCGTCAGCGTCATGCTGAGTTGCTTGCTGTCCATGGTCATGGACATGTCGTCGGACTGCGTGGGGATTGTCATGGCCAGTCGGCAGAGCATTCGCGATCCTTCGGCCGGTTTGTCGGTGTGCGCGTCGGGTTCGTCCGGTTCCCAGAACGCATCTATTCGCATTCTCATGTCTCATTGCCCCTTTTCCATGTCTTGCCGTGTTCGGGTCAGAGCCCCGGATCGTTGCCAGGCAAGCCGGTGTCCTCGCCTGATGGCGCGGGCACGGACCATCCCGGCGAGGCTCCGCCCGTATTGGAGGAGGACGACGAGCCTCCCGAAGACGGGCGTCGCACGGTTCCGGGACCGGATCCGGAACTTCCTTGGGATTGGCTTCCTCCTGAATATGAGGGTGTTTGCCGCTGTGGAGCCGATTGGGATTGCGATGCCTGCGCCTGCTGCGCGGCGGCGGCTTCCTGTTCGGCCCTGGCCTTCGCCTCCGCGTCGGCCTGCTCCTTCGCCGTCTTCGATTCGTTGACCTCTTGCACGGCTTTCGCGATCGCTTCCGCGTCACGGGCCCTGACCGCCTTCAGCAGGGTCTCCCGGGTCTTGTCGTCCGCCACCTTGCCGTCGGTCTCCTTGTACAGCGCGTCCGCGTCGTCCACGGTCCTGTCGAGTTTGCTGTCGGTGACGGCCTTGGTTGCGGTCTTGAGATCGGCGAGACGGTTCCTGAGCTCTTTGGTCGTTCCGCGCAGCGCCGCCGTGGTCCTGTCCACGTCGGATGTGGCGGCGTCGGGCGCGCAGGAACCCTTGATGGCGGTCGTCTTTGCGTCCAGGAGCCGATCCAACGCATCAAGCGTCTTGGGCTCCGCGACCTGGCCTCGACTGGTGTCCTTCAATAGTTTGGATGCTTCGACCGTGGTCCTGTCCAAGTCGGACTGGACGCTCTTGCGTGTCGCTTCGGCCGAGTCGCATGCGCTGACTGCGGTCTCATGCGCCTCTTGCCGCATGGCGGCGGCGCGGCGGTTTTTGATTTGCAGTCCCATCCAGGACACGGCGATGAGGCTCGCGGCCATGACGAGCGCGACGAGCGCTTTCCCGACCGGGAAGACGCGGCGCACCTTCGGATCGTCGGGGTCGGCCGAGTAGGTGACGGCCGCCGACAGCCCTCCTGGCCTCTCGGTTTTCCCGGTTTCCGTCGGTTCCGGTTCCGATATGGGCGGGAGGCTCATTGTGGTTGGCTCCAAGTCGGCGACCTGTTCGAGTGCCGCGAAATCAGCGTCGGCGTCCCTCAGGGCCTTCTCCGTGGAATCGTCGGGATGGGACTGTTCCGTTTCCGGTCCGTGGGAAGAACCGGAAACGGAGGATTGCGACCGGGATGGCTCCGGCCCGGCGGTCCGGGTCCCATCCGCAGATTCCATAGACGCCGGCACGGGTTCCCGTACCGGTTCGTCTTCCGGCGGCAGTGGCGCGGATGGTATGGCGACGCGGCGGCGACGTCGCATGGATTCGGGAGGCCTTGGCGCGGCCCCGGCCTCGTCGAAGCCCTGCCTCTGCGCGGTGCGCCACCAGTCGACGAGTGCCGGCCATGCGTGCGGGTGTTCGGATATGAGGCGCATCCACGGGCGCCAGCCGGGGTCGTTGGCCATGGCGTGCAGCTGGTCGGCGGTGAGTTTGGGACTGAGGATCGGCTCACCCGTCTTCCTGTCGGTCCTGATCATTTCCCGTCGCCCTTGTCTTCCTCCGGCGCCTTGTCGCCGAGGACGGTGTACGCGCCTTCGAGCGGTCCGCTGATGCCGGTGCATTTCCAGCCCTTGTCGGCGGTCCATCGCCACGTGAGGGTCCACGGCGATTCGAGTCCCGTCCACACGCTGCACGTCGCGGTCGTGGAGGTGCCGGCGTTCATGCCGCCGGACGCCTGCACATCGGGCTGGTCGGCGATCCGGTCGACGGGGATGTTCAGGCCCTGCGCGTCGGATGCGAAGTATCGTTTGATGAGCCGGTCTCGGTCGCCGCCCTTGCCGGTATAGGCCGCCGCCGCCCTCGGCGCGAGCTTCTCGCATACCTCCAACGGTCTCTGATGTCTCACGGCCGGCGTGGACGTTGACGTCTCCGCCTTGACGTCGGACGCCGCGAGCCTGCTCCGATTTTCCGTTCCGACCGGATGCATGAGGATGAAGGCGATGTTCGCGACGACCATGAGAACGACGGCCGCGGTCGTGGCCGCGACGATGAGGATGTGCCTTTTGCGCTCGTCCATTCCTTTTCCTTCCTAGTGGATGAAGCTGACGCCGTTGCCCATGGCGGCGAGTTCCGATGCGCTGATGGTCTCGGTGACGACGGCCATCCAGCCGGTGCCGGACTGGCTGATGAGGATCGAGCCGTCGGAATTGACCTGCTCGACGACCGCGACATGGCCGTAGTAGCCGCTGGAGCCGTGCACGCCGGCCTCGAAGCACATCACGTCGCCGGGCTTCGGTTTCCGTCCCACCTGGTAGCCGAGGCGGGCCGCGGTGTCGTTCCATTGCGCGCCGTTGCCCATGTGCGCGTCGACGGGCTTGCCGATCTGGTTCCTTCTCATCGCGGCCCACCAGGTGCACTGGTAGGTGTCGTAGTCCGGGAAGCGCGTGTAGTGCAGGCCCATCTTCTCGATGTCCACGTGCCAGCCGTCGCCCATGACGAGCTTCGGGCTCAGCATGCCGACGGTCGGACCCGAATCGCCGGAACCGCCCGAGGAGGTGTACTTAGTCCGGGCCAGGTCGACGATCCGTTTCACATAGTTCGTGGTCTCCGTGAAGGGCGGTATGCCACCGTATTTCAGGACGCTGCCGAGGCCGGCGTTGTAGGCGGCGAGGGTCAGCTGGAGCGTGTCGCCGGTCAGCTTCCCGGACTTCTTGGCCGTCTCGACCTGCGAGGCGAGGCCGCACATGTAGTCGCCCTGGCTCCGGATCGCGTCGTGCGGGTTCCAGACGTCGGCCTTGCCGTCGCCGTCGCCGTCCTTGCCCGCGGACGCCCATGTGGAAGGCATGAACTGTGCGATGCCCTGCGCTCCGGCGGAGCTGCCGGCCTTCGGATTCCAATCGGACTCCTGGTCGATCTGCGCGGCGATGATGCTCGGCGTGACGACCTGGCAGATGGATCCGGCGCGGATCACGTCGGCCTCGTATTCCGCGGGCACGCCCGCGACCGTGGATTCGCTGGCGCTGGATCCCAGGAACGCGCCCATGACGGCCAGGAGCACGCCGAGCACCGCGAGCATGGCCGCGATGACGGGCAGGATGGGAAGGCTGATGGATGCGGCTCCCGCTATGACGTGGGATGCGGCCATGCGCACGAAGTTCGCGGCGGCGCGGGCGGCACGCACGGCGGCCTGCCCGGTGGCTTTCGCGCCGCGTGCCGCCTTGACGGGCGCGCGGCGGTGCCGCCAGATGAATCTGGCCGACGAGTTGACGCCCTTCACGCCCGCGCGTGCCGCTTTGAAGGACAGGTCGCGTGTGGTGCTTCCCAGCTTCGACGCGAAGTCATCGTCGGCCGCGGTGAGCCTCGCGCCGGCTTCGTCCATCCAGCCCATGCCGGTGGATCCCATCCGTTTGACGCGCCGGCCGGCTTTCCCAATGCCCGCGCCTATATGCTTGCCGATCCGCTTGCTCGCCTTGCCTTTCGCGGCGAACTTGCCGATCTTCTCGCTGGGCTTCGCCTCGGACAGCGCCTTGGGTCTGCCGACCGTCTTGCGCATTCCCTTGCCCGACCGCAGGGCGCGTTTGCCGCGGTTCATGATATGTCGCGCCTTGCCGGCCGTCCAGCCCACGCCGTGCATGGCGGAGGACATGCCGTACATGCCGGCGCGTCCCGTTATCTCGGCGGCGCTGTGGCCCATGGAGTCGGCGATGTCGGTCCGGTCCGCGCCGAACTGCGCGGCGCTGGACACCACGCCGGTGGCCGCATGTCCGATGCGGGCGCGCGTGCCTCCGGCGTGGTGGGCTTGGGTTCCGCTCATGCGTTTACTTTCCTTCCTGGAAGGTCGTGGAGTACAGCCGGTAGAGGTCGCCGCCCGCGGGGATGCGCCCGTCGAACGGCACGTAGGCGCTGCCGATCTTCATGAGTCCCTGGCCGGGCAGCACGCCGGTGAAGTACTGGCGCTGCTCCTCGCTCAGGGTCAGCAGCTCGCACAGGGCGTCCGCGTCGGTGCTGTTCTGGCTCAGGAGCATGAGGAAGTCCGAGTTGGACAGCATCTCTCGCGCGTCCTGCAGGTCGAGGATCTCCTCGACGTTCTGGGTGATGCCGGTGACGCCGAGGCCGTATTTGCGGGCGCGCTTGTAGATGTCCTTGAACTGGGCGGCGGCGTACTGGTTGGAGAAGAAGCGGTGGAACTCGTCGACGTACAGCCAGGTGCGCCGCCCGTTGGCCTTGTTGCGGATGACGCGGTTCCACACCTGGTCGATGACGACCATCATGCCGAACGTGCGCAGTTCGCCGGACAGGCCGGACACGTCGAACACGGTGAACCGGTTGGACAGGTCCACGTTGGTCTGCCCGTTGAAGCCGCTCATGGAGCCTGTGATGTACGGGTTGAGCGCGTCGGCGAGGTACCGGCTCACCTGATCGCCGCCCGCCTGCAATTCGTCGTGCAGGTCCTGCAATGTGGGCTGGACCACTCCCCCGCCCTGGTTGCGGTAGCGCGTGTACAGGTTGCTGACGCACTGGTCGACCAGTCCCTTCTGCAGCGGGTCGAGGCCGTCGATGCCGCCGATGAGCGCGCCGATCATGGAGACCACGTTGTTGGTCTTGTCCTTGACGGGGTCGGAGGCCGAGTCGTCCTCCAGGACGATGTCCATCGGGTTGACGCGCGTGCCGGTGCCGGCGCTGATCCGGATGATCTGTCCGCCGAACGCGGACGCGAGGGCGAGGTATTCGCGTTCCGGGTCGATGACGATGACCTCGTCGTCACGGTTGAGGAACATGCCGGCGAGTTCCTGCTTGACGGTGAAGGATTTGCCGCCGCCGGACGTGCCGAGCACGAATCCGTTGGAGTTCATGTGGCTGCGCCGGTCCGCGAGGATCGGGTTGCCGCTCCTCGCGTTGCTGCCGTAGAACAGGCCGTGCGGCTCGAACACCTCCTGCGTGGTGAACGGGATCAGGATCGCCGCGCTGTTCGTGGTCAGGGTGCGTTTCATGGGCAGCGGGTCGTTGCCCAGGGGCAGTTCGGCCGTCAGTCCTTCCATCTGCATGAACTTCAGGCTCTCGGCCGTGCACGACTGGGCGTTGACCTTGGCCTTCACGTTCCTGCACGCGACCTCCAGCTCCTCCTGGCTTGCCGCGGACACGCCGATCACGATGATCGAGTCCACGAGCCTCTGGTTGGTGGAGCGCAGCTCGTCGCGCAGTTGGCCGAGCTGTTCCTGCTGGTCGGCCAGGTCGTCGGGAAGGTCGTCGGGGTCGAGGCCCTGCCTGCGGTTCTTGCGGCGTTGGTCCATGATCTGCATCTTGACCTCGGCGTTCTTGCGGCGCACGAGCGTCATGCTGTCGCCGCGGTCCATGGGCGCCAGGTGGATGCTCACGTCGACGCGGGCGCGCAGGCCGGTCAGGTCGTTGACCAGCTGATCGGACAGTTCCGGCGGCAGGCTGGACACCCACATGGTGCGGTGCAGGTATTTCGAGTCCAGGGATTCGATGTCGAGCATGGTCGGGTTTCGCGCGTCGATGCTCCACGGGCACACGAGGTCCTTGGTGTCGGGTTTGCCGGGCTGATGGGCGAAACGCCGTTCGTCGAACCGGAACTCCTCGCCGGGCCGGAGCACCTCGGCCATCAGGCGCAGCCGGTGCTCGCGGTCGAGCCGGGTGGCCTCGCATGCGTCGATGGAGCGCAACTGGGCCACGAGGTTGTTGCACAGGGCGTTCAGGCTCGCGACGGCGGCCTGCTCATCGCTTTCGCGGACGGTGACGGTCAGGGTCTTCACAGTGCTGGTGTTGCGGCTGACGGATTCGAGTTTGCCTTGGGCGAGGCGGTTGTAGTCGAGCCGGTAGTGGTCGAGGCCGTCGCCGGTCTCGTCCATCATCACGTCGGCGAGGATCTCGCGCACGCCTCGTGAACGCGTGTAGGAGGCGATCTGCACGCTTTGTCCGGCCTCGAAGCTGTTGATGAGCTTGGCCCACCGGTCGATGATCTCCATCTGATGGGATTCCGGGCTCAATTGGTAGTTGATGTCCTGGAAGAGGATGGTGGCGCTCCACCGTCCGTCGCCCAGGCGTGCGGTCCCGTTGCGCAGCATCGCGTCGTAGCCGATGAGCTGCTTGACGCCCTTCGGCAGACGCGTCGCCTGCTTGCTCCGCGCCTTCGTCCCGGCTTCGGCACCGCCTTCGTCCGGCGCGACCACCGGGGGTTTCTTCTTTCCGAACATTCCTCACCTTTCCTTGATCGTCGGTTTCGCGCCGGTGCGGTATGGTCCGCCCGGACCGTCGAGCAGGTAGACCTCGCGCTGCGTGTAGTGGCGCAGGATGTATTTCAGGTATTTCTCGGGCATGAGACCCTTGGGACGGGCCCACCCCCATGCGGCGATGGGCAGGCCGGGAGGGAAGATCAGATACATGCACAGGTTCGGATCCATGCCCAGCCCGAACCACAGGCCCAGGTATCCGCCCCCGCACACGACGGCCAGGATGACTGCGGCGAGGCACTGCCGCCAGCTCATCCCCATGAACACCTTCGATTCGATGGTGGTCAGTTCCCTGTAGACGGGCATCTGCAACGCCATGATGATTGCTTCCTTTCGTGGATGTGGATTGCGTTGTGTTTCATTCGCCGCCGAAGAGCTTCTTGGCGACGGAGTTGGCCGCCATGACGACGCCGATGAGCATGACGCTCGCCAGGAGCAGGCCGATGAAGTTGTCCATCACCCAGCCGGAGAGGCTGTCGCCGTCCTTGAACTTGCTCGGGTTGAGCGTGCCGCCCACGAGCGTGCGGTACATGAGGATCGCCAGATAGAGGGTCGCGCATTGGAACACCGCGCTTGCATACTGTTTGAAGTAGTTGATGCCCCACTGGCGGGTCTCCTCCTGCGCGATGAAAGCGATGGGCAGGGGGTTGAACGCGGTGAGCATGTAGATCTGCACGAAACGCAGGAGGACCACGACGGTGACGACGATGGTCGCGCCCTTGGAGACGAGGAACGGGATGATCAGCAGGATCAGGCATGGGATCTGTCCGAACGGTCCGGCCGACTCGATGGCGCTCCTCATGCTGTCGCCCAGGCCCGCGCCGGCCGCCGTCCCGGTGGTGGGGGCCGCGGTGTGGATGCCGTTCATCACGGACTGTCCGATCTCGTCGATGGCCTTGAGCATGAGCTCGCAGTGCTGGGCGGCGGTGAACACGAGGACGAGTTTGAACATCGCCATGGCGATGAGCTTGACGCCCAGCTCCCGGTCCCCGTCGGCCCTGGTGCTGACTCTGGCGATCTCCAGCACGCACATGATAGCCAGGATCGTGCTGGCGATGGGTTTGACTGCCGAGCGGGCGATGGTCAGGCTCAGCTGGTACATGCCCGCGTTGTATTCGGCGGGGGTCTTCAGCAGGTCGGCCACGATGTCGTCGCCGACGCCGGACCCTATCGAGTTGAGGATGCCGACGATGAAATCGACCATGCGTGGCCTCCCGTTTACAGGGCGATGTTGGAGAACAGGGCCGCGGCCGCGATGACCATGCCGCCTCCGACGACCTGCCAGATACCCGACTGGGTCGCCGGACCGTTCTGGTCCTTCAGTCCTCCGGCCAGGGTGATGACGCCCCATACGGCCCACAGGCCGCCGCCGATGATGGCGAACTGGCTGAACAGCTGCAACGCGCTGGTGACGACGCTGCTGCCGTCGGCCGCGATGGTGATTCCGTACATGATGGTTTCCTTTCGACTTGTTTTGATGACATGACCACGGTATGGCCGTCGAGAAGGTTCCGGTTTGGACGTTCCCGCCGAAACCGAAGAGGCTCGGACGATGGTAGGGAAAGGCCCCGCCGACCGTTCGCCGGTGGGGCCGGGTCCCGCCGCCGCGCGCCGGTGGGGCCGGGTCCCGCCGCCGCGCGCCGGGCTTTGAGTGCCATGGTTCCCGTCCGGCGTTCCGCGGGCCGCGGAACATGGAAACGGGACGGCATCATGCGAAAGGAAGACGGACCGATCCGCCACAAGGGGAATGGTGCCGTCCGTTTCCAGCGCCCGTGCCGGGAGTCGAACCCGGAGCCACTTTGGGGATTGCTGAGGGAAGCGTGGCTTATCCGTGCATGGGCCGGGGCGCGCCCGGAGACCGGACGCGCCGTTGTTCAGTCATTCATCACTGGGCATCGTCGGATGCGTGTTCCGCTCCGGCCGTCACCGCCTTCCTGCGGCGGCGCGCCACGGCGATGGCCACGCCCGCGGCGGCAAGCGCGGCGGCCGCCGCGGCCATGCCGTAGACGGCGGAGCCGGTGGTGGCGAGGTTGACGCTCATGCCGTTCCAGTCGTCGGTGGCGGACTCCACCTTGGTGTCCGCGCAGTAGTCCTTGCCGTCGATGGTCACGACGTCATCGGACTTGCCTTCGGTCTTGGCCTCGGGCTTGGAGCCGGACGCGTCGTCCGAGGTGCCGTCGCCGAACGGGGCCGACGTGTCGACCGGGCATTCGGTCAACGGGGTGCCGGTGACCTTGGCTCGGTCGGTGTGGGTCTTGGTGACGCCCTTGAGCGTGCCGGTCACCTCGACGCTCTCGCCGGGCTTGAGCACCCTGGCGTCCCAGTCGGACGGGTACTTGATGTCCACGACCTCGCCGTCGCCGGCGATGGTGGAGTCCTCCAGCTTGAGGTCCTTGGCGCGATACACCGCGCCCTGCTTCGTGTCCGGGTCGGTCTTGCTCGTGTTCGTGATGGTGAACACGATCTCCGTGTCGCCGGAGACGGTCAGCGCGTCCTTCGAATTGTCGCGGTCGCCGTTCGGCCATCCGGACTTGCGGTCCCACTTCTCGACGGAGATGGATGGGGTCATGTCCGGGGTGCGGGTCCACACGATGTTGGACCGGGACTCCTTGTCGTTGTAGTGCTCCGTGGACCGGTTCTCGTGCCGGTCGGTCACGGCGAGGCGCCTGCACTGGATGTAGGCGCGCCAGCCGGCCTCATGGGAGTCGTCGGACACGAGGGCCCGGTAACGGCCGGTCGCTTCGATGGTCACCACGTTGCGGCCGTCGACGACGGCCGTGGAGAGCGTGAACAGGTCGCCGCCGAGCTTCGAGGAGTCGAAGCCGGAGCCGGCGATCCGCTCGCCCTTGGACGCGACGACCTCGCCGCCCGAGACCAGGTCGCGGGTCGCGTACACGGCCCACTGTCCGGTGTATTCGTCGAAGGCCGGG
>OGGM01001226.1_pt1 | contig 9893 bp, 8 predicted proteins | sample 1571251 | NCBI WGS metagenome assembly OGGM01 (sample SAMEA2582076, study PRJEB24529) | metagenome | biome: Human gut stool | place: China | collected 2011 | reverse complement strand
TACGTACAGCACGTTCTATAGCGCTCGTTGTACCAACGATAATAACCTTCCGTTTTGCTCTTGTAACAGCTGTATACAACAAATTACGCTGCAACATACCACCATAACGTGGTACAAAAGGAATGATAACTACACCATACTCACTACCTTGGCTTTTATGAACTGTAATAGCATAAGCAGGCATAATCATATGCGCTTCATCAATAGGTAAACGAACCTCTTTATGGATAAATCGGATACAAATATCGGTCCGTGTAATAGCGTAAATTACACCAATTTCACCATTAAAGACCTCTAACTCATAATCGTTAAGAATTTGAATAACCTTATCGCCGACACGATAAGTAATACCATTTACACGTGCTTCACCCTTTAAGCTATCCGGTGGATTAACAGCTTGTTGTACATATTGAGAAATCAATGTACTACCTGCTTCACCACGGCGCATAGGAGAAATAATTTGAATGTCTAATTCATCGTCTACATGCTCTTGTTCTCGTTTATACACATCGATGATAGCTTTCATCATCATGTCATAAGACTTAACAGGAATAAAAGAAAACTCTTCACTTACACTGTCCAGATTCGGCATTTCACCACGGTTAATAGCATAAGCGCTTTCTACAATAGTGTTACCAGAACTTTGTCGATAAATCTGGTTAAGTCGTGTATAAGGCACACAGTCACTATCGAGCAAATCTTTTAATACAAAGCCTGCTCCAATAGGCGGTAATTGATCTACGTCACCTACGATAATAACATGAGCTTCCTTTGGAATAGCTGCCATTAACGAATAGAATAAACGTACATTGAGCATAGATGCTTCATCAATGATGATAACATCAATATCTAATGGATCATCTTCATTCTTAGTAAAGTCGTAAGAGTCACTTCCCTGTACGGGTACCAACAACCGATGTATCGTTGTTGCTTCAAACTCAGTAGCCTCTGTAAGTCGTTTAGCAGCACGTCCCGTTGGAGCACAAAGAATAATTCGCCCTAATCCACCAAGTTGAAATCCTTTTACTAGGGCCTTTATAATTGTCGTTTTACCCGTACCAGGGCCACCGGTTATGAGGGAAAACTTTTCAAAGAAGGATAACTGGATAGCCTCTTTTTGGGCAGCACCAAATGTAATGTGATTATTTGCTTCAAATTTCTCTATAAAACTTGGAATATCTAGAGAAATTGGATCTGCCTCTAATAAAAAATCCTTTGTATAATGAACGCTTTCTACTTCAGACACGTACATTTCTGGAGGGTAAATATATAAGATATCTTCATAATAAGTACTATATAAAGCACCTTGCTCCAAAAGACCTTCAATAAAGTTAGCAATATCATCTGCATCAGTTTGTAACAGATCATCTAAACGGCCAATAAGTTGATCTACGGGCAAACAAGTATGACCTTGATTATCTAAACTGCGTAAAATCCATTCTAAACCAGCCTCTAAACGGCGAGAGTCACTGCCAGTAATACCTAAATGTTCCGCCAGTGTATCAGCCGTACCAAAGAGCATATCTGGTGCAACACGTAACAAAGTATAAGGATTATCTTCAATAACAGCCACAGACTGAACACCATAATAAGTGTATACCGTTCGACTCCATTTAGATGAAATATGATGACTTTCAAAAAAGTGATTTAAATCGGACAAAATACCTTCACCAAGTAACGTATTAAATAGTTCATCCTTAACACTTTTTCGAAGACCAGGAACATCCTTAATTTCTTCAGGACGTTCCTGTCGTAAAATTTCTAAAATACGAATACCAAAATAATCAAGTACCTTTTCTACGGACTTTTCACCAAAACCTTTAATCCCTAAGTTCAATAAGTAGGTCTTTGCAGCACCCATATTATCAGGCTTTAACTTCTCTACACTAGTAGCATCAAATTGTCGACCATATTTTTCATGTTCTACATAACGGCCGCGAACTTCGATATCTTCCCCCTCTTTAGGAGACTCAAATTTACCAGTACAAGTAATGTATTCCTCATTATAATCCTTAAGGACAAATACGCAATACGTACGTTGTGTATTCTCATATATAGTTCGGTATACAAATCCTCGTATAGCGTCCATTATTTCTCCGTATTAGGTAAGGCTTCAATAATTTCTTGTACCGCATCGGTAATACTTCCTTCATTACCGATTTTAATATGTGCCACTTTTTCATATAAAGGGTATCGTTCTTCATATACATTAAAGATATACTCAATACTTTCTTTTACAAGTGGACGAATTTCAAGATCCAAATCATCTAGTATATGATTTACATCGCGGTTAACAAATACAACAAGACCATTATTGCGCATTAACTTTACTGTTTTGTCATAGGTAACAGTACCGCCACCGGTAGCAATAACAGATGGCTTATTATGAATTAGTTCTTTAATTGTACTGTATTCATACTCGCTGAAAGCATCTTTACCATCATAAATATAAATATTTTGTACAGATTTCCCTACTTTATCTTGAATTGTTTGATCTAAGTCGTAAAAGTCTCGGCCCAATTCTTTGGCTAACATTTTACCAACTGTAGTCTTACCAGCTCCTGGCATACCGATGAGAAAAATATGCTTATGCATATGCTCTTTTAAAAACTCATTGCTCATAGAAACAACAGTCTTTATATAATTTTCAACATACGGTGATAACGTTTTATCTTTGCAATTTGCAGTATGCAATGCAACAATACTTTCATCACGCGCTTCATCTACTAAGGGTAAATGATGTTCATCTTTATATTTACCAATTTCTTTGATTAAAGATAGTCTTTTTTCAAATTCAGCGACTAATACAGCATCAATGCTATCTATTTGTTTACGAGCTTCTTTAATATCCATGAGAACCCCCTTATTATGCATTAGCTAAAATAGCTAAAGCCTGTTCTTCATCCACCTTCATTTGATCAATAAGATCTTGTAAGTTATTAAATTTAACTTCTCCTCTAATATAGGAAATAAATTGTACAAGGACTACTTTTCCATATATATCTTGGTCAAAGTTAAACAGATGTACTTCGCATCTATGGTACTGATTTTTAAATGTAGGATTATCCCCAATATTACCTACCCCATCATACCAAATGCCATCAATACACACGCGATTAGCATACACTCCATCTGGAGGTGTAGCCATTTCATTAGGAAGTAATAGATTTAAAGTAGGAAATCCTAATGTACGACCTCGTTGATCACCTTTTATAACAGTCCCTTTAAATTGAAATGGTCGACCAAGCCAATGAGTGGCATCTTCTAAACGCCCTTCTCGAATCGCTTTTCTGATTTCAGTGCTTGAAATAGGTGTACTAAGACCATCACAAGGCAATAAAGGCTGTACTAGGACTTGTATATGCTTATCAGCCAATGCTTGTTTCATATATGTAGGATTACCTAATCCTTTTGCACCGAATGTAAAATTCTCACCTATTACGATGGATTGAACATTCATATCCGTACAAAGAGCATCTAAAAATTCATCAGCACTCATTTGAAGTAATTCTTCATTCATAGGTAATCGCAAAATATAATCTACATTCAAATCATCAAGAACGGTATCCATAACCTCTTCTTGAATAACCCTCTTAGGAACACGTTCTGGATGTAGAATTGTCAACGGATGATGTTCAAAGGTAATGATAATGCTAACACCATTAACTAGTGCAGCTTCTTCAACAGCCTTCCGTATAACTCGTTGATGACCTCGATGAATGCCGTCAAAGGTACCTAGGGCATATACTTTTGTATCTTTGATTTGACGTAGTTCATCAAACGAATGTAATTGCTTCATACTTATCCTTCAATAAAAATATTTTTTTCCACCTTTAATGTGTGGTTTGTTCGTTTCATAATACCAATGAATCCATTAGGACCATAGGCTCTATAATAATGATCTGGTTCGGTATAGGAAAATTCACTATCAATAGATAATTGTTTACCTTGAACCATCATCTTTAATTGTACACTATTTACCGTTACTTTTGAAAGATGTGAAACTGCTGTATCCGTTGGTAGTAAAAGGCTTTCACCATGAATCATCAGTTCCTCAGCCATTTTTGCATAACCAATATCAAAGGGCCCTACTTGAGTACGCGCCAAAGATGTCATCGTTCCTGGTATACCTAATGAAACACATATATCACGTAATAATGAACGAATATAAGTGCCTCCAGAGCATGTTACACGAACTGTAAAATACGGAAAGCCATACGCTAGAAGCTCAATATTTTTTATATGAATTTTCCGTAATGGCAATTCTACAGGAATACCTTTACGGGCATATTCATAAGCACGAATACCATTTACTTTAATAGCGGAATATTTTGATGGTCTCTGATTTTGAACTCCAGAGAACGTATTCAATGTATTGACTAATTCTTCAAAAGTTGGTTTTACTATAGCATCAGCAAGTTCTGAACTTTGAGACAATTCATTTAATAGAACGCCATCTCGCAATACCATGTCATTATCAGGTAATACTGATTCACCTGAACTATCTTCAGTATCTGTAAAAGTCCCAAATTTACATTCTGCCACATAGGTTTTATCAAAACCATCAGTGTATTCAATAAGTCGCGTAGCCTTACCAAGAAATACTGGCAATACACCATATGCCATAGGATCTAAAGTACCACTATGTCCTATGCGCTTCTCTTTTAAAATGCGGCGACAAATGGCAACAGCATCATGGCTTGTTATTCCAGGAGGTTTTAAAAATGGTAAAACGCCATCCATTATTTAATCACCTCAATAAGAGCTTGTTTTGCTTCCTGTAATGGTAAATTAATGGTACAACCGGAAGCACGAATATGTCCGCCACCGCCAAAATTACTAGCTATAGCATTCACGTCGGTTCCTTTAGAACGCAAGCTTACTCGCGTTCTATCATCAGCTTCAGCTTTTAATAAAATAGCTATATCAACAGTATCGACGTTTCTAATAATATCTACAAAACCATCCGTATCATCCCCAAGAATTGTCATGGCTTCACGATTCAACTCGATTGTAGCCACTGTGTTATTCTTGTAAAACTCGATAGTTTGCATAACTTGTTTTGTTAATTCAAGACGAATGGCAGACACAGCTTCAATCGTTTCAGAAATAACATTAGGTCTAGCACCAGCTGCTACACATTTTGCAGCCATTTCTAAAGTATTGGATGTGGTATTACTAAACTTAAAGAAACCACAGTCTGTAGCAATAGCCATATATAATGCAGTGCCCATAGACTCAGTGATAGGCCAATTCCATTTTGTACATAAATAGGTAATAATTTCACCAGTAGCAGCAAAATTAGGCTTTAAATATAGATGATCCGCAAACTCTGTATTAGAAATATGGTGGTCTATATTAAAAATAGGTGCACTCCATAGTGCACCTACTTTGCCAATTCGCTCATACGTGCTAGCATCCAATACCATTAGCATATCAATATCAACAGGATTTGTTTCAAAATACGCTACATCATGGATGTGGTCCGTATATCGTAAGAATGAGTACTTTTCAGGAACTACATCATCCACTACCATATATACAGTTTTACCTTGCCCTACAAGAGCTTCGTAAAAGGCCACCATGGACCCGATAGCATCACCATCGGGTCTAACATGGACGGTTAGCATAATAGAATTAGCTTCACACAGAGCCACATGTAATTGATTAATAGTAATCTTACTCATGTTCTCTATCCTTTGTGTTAATTTTTTTCTTCGTCCTTTTTGATTTCATTCAAAAGGGATTCAATATGCATGCTATAGTCTAAAGACGTATCCTTATCAAATGTGATAGAAGGAATATGGCGCAACTTAAGCACTTTGCCAAGCTCAGTACGAATGTGGCCTGCTGCATGCTTTAAAGCGATAAGAGTATCTTCTTTTTCCTTATCGGAACCAAACAAGGAAACGTAAATTGTAGCCTCTCGTAAATCACCGGTTACATGAACATCGGTAATAGTAGTAAAGCCGATGCGAGGATCTTTCAATCCACGCATCAACATTTGACTTACCTCTTGTTTGATGAATTCTTGTAATTTTCTGACACGAACGTCACTCATATAAACCTCCTATAGTTGAGGTGCAACTTCTTCCATCAAGTACGCTTCAATTACGTCGCCTTCCTTGATATCGCGGTAACCTTCTAAGGAGATACCACATTCGAAGGATGTTTTAACTTCTTTTACTTCGTCTTTGAATCGACGTAAAGAGTCAACCTTACCTTCAAATACAACAATACCATCACGGATCAAACGTACTTCAGAATCGTTAGTAATACGACCTTCTGTTACATAAGAACCGGCAACGATAGCTTTAGGTGTAGAAATAACTTGACGTACCTCTGCACGACCAACGACAACCTCTTTGAATTGAGGCGCCAACATACCACGCATCGCAGACTCAACGTCATTAATAGCATCGTAGATTACGCGATATGTACGAAGGTCAACTTTTTCATTCTCAGCAGCGCGACGTACATTAGCATCAGGACGTACATTGAAGCCCATAACGATGGCATTAGATGCAGAAGCCAACATGATATCGGATTCATTGATAGCACCTACTGCAGCATGAACGATAACGATACGTACTTCAGGATTTTTAATACCTTCCAAGGATTGACGTAATGCTTCTACAGAGCCTTGAACGTCTGCTTTAATGATGATATTAAGATCTTTTAACTCACCTTGTTGAATTTGGTTGAAGATATCATCCAATGTAACTTTGTGAGTAGCTTGCAATTCTTGAACGCGTTGTTTAGCAATACGTTTTTCTGCGATTGCACGTGCTTCGTTATCATCCATACCATTGATGATTTCACCAGCTTGTGGAACTTCTGAGAAGCCCAGGATTTCTACTGGCATAGAAGGACGAGCTACTTTTACCTTTTCGCCGCGTTCATTTGTCATGGCACGTACTTTACCATAAGCAGTACCAGCAAGTACAGTGTCACCTACACGAAGGGAACCTTTTTGTACTAATACGGTACATACAGCACCACGACCTTTATCAAGTTGAGCCTCGATAACTACACCGTAAGCTTTACGGTTAGGGTTCGCTTTTAATTCCATAACTTCTGCTACGAGCAAGATATTTTCGAGCAAGTCGTCGATACCTTGTTTTTGTTTAGCAGAAACTGGAACCATGATTACATCGCCACCCCATTCTTCTGGTAAAAGGCCATGTTCAGACAATTGTTGTTTAACATGGTCTGGGTTAGCACCTGGTTTATCCATTTTGTTGATAGCAACAATAATTGGTACATCTGCAGATTTAGCATGGTTTATGGCTTCAATAGTTTGTGGCATTACACCATCATCAGCAGCTACAACGAGAACCGCGATATCTGTAGATTTAGCACCGCGTAGACGCATAGCTGTAAACGCTTCATGGCCAGGAGTATCAAGGAATGTAATTTTATTGTCGTTATAACGAACTTGGTAAGCACCGATATGTTGAGTAATACCGCCAGCTTCGCCAGCTGTCACATTAGTTTGACGAATTACGTCCAACAAGGAAGTTTTACCATGGTCAACATGACCCATGATAGTAACAACTGGAGGGCGAGGTTTTAATGTTTCTGGTGCATCTTCAATTTCGATGATATCAGTAGGATCTTCTTCAGGTTCTACTTCTGTTACAGTTACACCAAATTCTTCAGCTACGATTGTAGCAGTATCAACGTCAACCTCTTGGTTAATGCTAGCCATAACACCTAAAAGCATCAACTTTTTGATGATTTCAGATACTTCGCGGCCCATTTTTTCAGCTAATTCTTTAACTGTTAAAGGACCGGATAATTCGATTTCCGTAGCAATCGCTGCTTCAGCCTTACGTTCAGCCTCAGCTTTTTGTTGTAAGTACTGTTCATTACGATGTTTTACGCGATTCTTTTTCTTTTGCATAGATGTAGATAACAAGGATTGAGGACGGTTGTTACCGCCTTTTTTATTTTTCTTGTTACGTCGATCATTGTTATTAGAATTGCGGTTATCATTGTTTCGATTATCGTTATTGCGATTATCATTATTACGCGCATCATTAGGACGACCATTGTTATTGCGGTTGTCATTATTGCGATTATTATTGTTAGGGCGGTTGTTAGCGCGGTCACCAGATTGTTGGTTACCTTCGGATTTACGTGTAGGTTCAGAGATTTGTACATGACGTACATTGCCCTTTTTATGGTCATTTTGTTTAGATTGATCGTCTTGTTTTTGACCACCTTGTTTGTAATTATCCTTTTTGTGTTCCTTAGAACGATTTGGATTTTGTTGTTTATGTGGTGCAGCTTCTTGTTTATGTGCTGCTGTCGGAGCAGATTTTTGTTCTACCTTTTGTGTAGATTTAGGTGCTTCAGATTTCTTACCTAATTGTTTTTTTACAATATCATAACCTGAATCATCTACAGAATTCACTGCTTTCGTAACATTAATATTATGTTGTTGCAAGATAGAAATGACCTGCTTACTTTCTACGCCGAACTCTTTGGCGATTTCATGGACGCGCTTTTTGGACATCTACATACCCCCTTATTATCGATCAATCTCTTTTACTATTGCCTTTGCAAACCCATCATCTAGTACGGCGACTACTACCCTAACTTCTTTACCAATAGCTGTTCCTAACACCTCTTTATTGGCAATACTATGAAGTGGAATCTGATGTGTTTCTGCTAATTGAGTATATTTCTTTTCATTGTTGGCTGCACAGTCACTAGCGAGAAGTACCAATTTTGGTTCCTTTCTCTTTATAGCCTTTTCTACGATAAAATCACCGGAAATAACCTTACCTGCTCGTTGTGCTAAACCTAAGAGATTCAAAATTTTATCTTCATTCATGTATATCAGTGATTACTCATGCTCTTGTAAATCACGTTGTAACGCTTCGTATATCTCTTTCGATACACTATGCTTTAATGACCGTTCTAATCGTTTTGCCTTATAGGCTTGTTCAAAGCACGACATGGATTCACATAGATAGGCTCCACGTCCTGGTGCTTTACCAGTGCGATCAATACTAATGTTACCGTCTGGGCTCAAGGCTACGCGAATCAATTCACGTTTTACCTTTGGCTCACCACATCCTACACAGGTGCGCATAGGTTGGGATTTCGGTTTCATGACTATTCTCCATCCTCAGCATTGCCAAAACCTGCAAAAGGTTCTTCAGCTGCTTGAGTTTCACTCTTAATATCGATTTTCCAGTTAGTTAATTTGGCTGCTAATCGAGCATTTTGACCAGCTTTACCAATTGCTAAGGATAATTGATAATCAGGAACTACAACGTAAGAGGATTTTTCTTCTTCACTTACATCAACAGATACAACCTTTGCTGGACTCAAAGAGTTTGCGATATAAATTGCTGGATCTTCATCCCATTTAACGATATCAATCTTTTCATCATGTAACTCATCAACGATATGTTGTACACGTTGACCTTTAGGACCTACGCAAGCACCTACTGGGTCAACATTTTCATCGCGGCTATAAACAGCAATCTTAGAACGCATACCTGGCTCACGAGCTACGGATTTAAGCTCTACCACACCTTCATAAATTTCTGGTACCTCTAATTCAAAGAGGCGTTTTAATAAACCAGGATGTGTGCGGGAAATCATGATTTGAGGCCCTTTCGTAGTTTTCTTAACCTCTACGATATAGCATTTAATACGATCTCCTTCGCGATATGTTTCTGTAGCAATTTGCTCTGTAGGAGGCAAGATTGCTTCTGTTTTACCTAAATCGATAAATACATTTTTACCTTCAACACGTGTAATAACGCCAGTAATGATATCGCCTTCACGGCTATAGTATTCTTCGTATACTACGCTTCGTTCAGCCTCTTTCAAACGTTGAATAAGCATTTGTTTTGCAGTATGGGCAGCACTAC
>OGGM01001223.1_pt1 | contig 9922 bp, 4 predicted proteins | sample 1571251 | NCBI WGS metagenome assembly OGGM01 (sample SAMEA2582076, study PRJEB24529) | metagenome | biome: Human gut stool | place: China | collected 2011 | reverse complement strand
TCTTGAAGCTGCGCCTTCATGGTGACTTTAGATGCCGCGTTCTGCTTCTGCCCGTTCGGTGCAACGTCATTCTGTTCCACACGGTGCCCATCCACACGGTGTCCAACGCTTTTGGGTACCGCCGTATGCGTGGTGACGCGGATTTCCGCCGCCATGGAAGGTGCAACAAGCCCGCATTGAAGCCCCGCAATCAAAAGGGTTGCGGTGACAACACGGTACTTTGTTGAATAAGTGCTCATGCGATGCGTCTTTTCATGGTGGAATTGATGCGTGCTAGCGGCATGTCTTCGTATGCTCTTGGGAGCCTTTCCGGGATGTAAGGTCCCCGGAAAAGTCGTACCTTACTCCGCCTCGCATTTCCTCCGGTGAAAACACAAAAGTAGCGCGCATCTATTTATCGGTTATTTCAACCCTATCACGAACCTTAAGGTTTATTCACGCGAGGGTAGATGCTTTTTGAACACCCTGAACACGCAATTCACCCCCGCAATCTGCAACTACAGATTACGGGGGTGAGGGATATCTCAAGACATATTGAGGGCATGAATAAGTGCCCTACCAGCAGGCACAACGCGCAAGCGCACCAAGGGCTTTAGGAGCTCAGAAAGCCCCTGCGGTGAGCCATCCACGCGGCACCAACCACCAGCATCAAGCCGACACCTCCAAGAACCCAGAAAGCTACACCGTGCTGCGCGACCTCTTCACCAGCGGGAGATGCCGCGGAAGCTACAGCCTTCACGCCATCCTGACGATCAGCATTCGCATTGGAGTGCACCTGGGTGACGTTCGAGTTCACCGTCGCGGAACGAGTATTAGACTCAGAGTGAACCACAGGAGTGAAAGTCTTATTGCCACTACCAGAATTGCCACTGCCAGAAGCTGCCGACGCCGCTTTTTCTTCATCCGTCAGAGCTTCCATGTTCGCAGCAACAGCGATCGACGCCGGGTCAGAACCCGAGCTATACGCCGAAATCTGGTTAGTGTGGGTCGGTTCAAAAGCCGAACGCGGACTTATCGTACGTGCCTGAGCCAAAGCCAGCAGGGCTTGACGCTGACGCTCAGCCTTCGCTTCCTTTGCCTTGGACATGGCACTCACCGCATCCAGAGTGGAGCGGGGCGCACTCGTGGCAGACTCGCCTGAGCCCGACTGGGTTGCATCAGAGCGGGTCGAGGAGGAGCTACCCTGAGTGGCGCCGGTCGACTCAGCCGCATTGGTGCTGGGCGTGAGCGATGCGTTGGCATCCTGGCTGGGCATCTCATCCTTCGTCGAGGAGGTTGCGCTACCGGTCGCCTCACCGCTGACTTTGAATCGCACCGAGACAACTTCTTCCGCGTACTCAGTATCGTCCGCACGGACTAGGTAAGCGGTGTACACCGAACCGGTCTTCAATAGAGAACCGGGCATACCAATCTCTTCCTTGAACGCGCCATTGACGATGCGATCAGAGCTGATGTGCGTAATGGACAGCGCATCACCCTTGTGGTTGCCGCTCATATCGGTTTCAACCACGATCAGGTCGTAGCCAGCCGCGTTTGCGGGCAGGCGCTCTGCACTGATGGTCACCGGCTTGGTTTCCTTATCAGAGCGCACCTCAGCATACGCAACCTTCAGTTCCGAAACGCTCAGGGTCTGAGTATCACGAGAAGAGGTCGATCCGCCCGGGATCTGTTCCAGCTTCTGAGTGTGGGTTTCAAGATCCGGGTGTTCAGAAGAATTCGAGTGTTCAGAAGAGTTCGGGTATTCAGAAGAATCAGAGGGAATCTCTACCTTGACCTTGTCCTTGCTACCCTTCTGATCTGCAGTCTGCTGGTTCTTCTGCTCCTCTTCACGGAGCTTCTCCAGCGCCTTCAGCTCATCAATGGTCGGCACATGGTGGGCACTCTCCTTCTTATCCACCATAACCTCGTCAGAGTCATCCTCAACCGGAATAGCGTGCGGTACGAGGGAGCCTCCAGAAATCATGAATTCGCCGTAACCCGCGTCGGAGGTCATCAGATCCATGGCACTAATGGAGTAGTAGCCTTCCTGGGGCATCTGCGGCAGCTCGAAGGTGACGAGCATCGAGCCGTCATCAGCGCGCTCGACCTGCAGGGCAGTCGCCTCGTAGGTGTCAGATCCGAGCAGCATGCCAGAGGCGCTGTAGTACTGCAACACCAAGTAGACCTTGGATGCGTCACCCACATAGCCACCCTCGTAAAGGGGTGCAAGCTTCAGGGTCGCTTTGCCATCCTTAATGGACTGCACGCGAATCTCGATGGTATCGACCTCAATTTCAAGGTCTTCATAAGGGCAACTCGAATCAAATTCGTTATTAACTAGAGCCGCCAGACAATCATTCACATTAATTGCTTCAGTCTCTACTGCGGAGGCACCAGGAAGCACAAAAGCGCTTGCGCCTAGAGCGGCAGCAAGCGAAAGAGCATGAATGCGTTTCGGAAGTCGAGTGATAGTCATGTGTGCCATTTCAATCGATATAGACGCAAAGCGTGGACTAGGGAAGGCTCACCACAAGCCGGTGTTTCTATCCAGGTATTTGCGCACCAGTATGTCGGTTACATCCCAGCCTAACATAGATATTGCACTAATTGTTGCATTGCATTCATGTGCTAAAACTTTATGGTGCAACAATTGCCGAAATAAAAGGGAATTAAATACTTTACCGAGATATAAATAACGCAAAATTCGAATGCCATAAATATTCCCAAGAGTGCACCAAAAAATATTTTTTACACCGCCCCAGGCGCAACAGGCCAAAGCGCAACAGACCACCACACAACAGAGTCGACATCTAGACACACAGACAACCAGGCACGCAGAAGGCGCCCCACCGAACACGCACCCCATCAGCACGCACCCGGCAGAGCGCCTCCCGCTCAATAACTCCCCCGCAGAGAGTCACACACGCCTCACAACGCGAAGATCCCGAATCTGGAACTACTCAGCGCCCAGCTCCTCAGCATCCTCAATGCGACGACGATACACATTAACCGCCACAGCAGTACCCACAAAGGCAACCGAACCCAGCAAGGCAATACTCAGCGGCAAGGTACCCTCCGGCAGAGGGCCGTTATCCTGAGCGCTCGCCTCCAGCTTCGAACCGGAAGAATCACCGCGCGACTTCGAGCTACGCGTATAGAAGCTACCCGAACCCGCAGCACCCGCATTCTCCTGCGGCGAAGCAACAGTCACCGTCTCCCACTCAGGAGACTGATAACCCAACAGGTTCACCACAGTACGACCAGGCAATAGCGTCGCATAACCAGACATCACCATCGTCGAAGGAACCACCGCAGTCTCAGCCACAGAACTACGAGCCTGCGCGGTAATCGCACGCGCAGACTGCTGCGCCTGCACAATATAGCCCAGAGCGCCATCCGCCGACGGAATCTTAGCAACAGAATCAGTCACCAAACCCTGAGCATCTGCAGAGGCATCTGAAGAGCCCGAAGGGCTCACCCGCTGATTCGCCTCAGAAATCACCGGGGCCAGCGGGCGAACAACAGTATTCGTATGCCTCGGAGCCGGATCAACAGGAACAGCACGCTGAATCACACTCACACCAAAAGCACTGGTCGCCATGAGCTTCAGCTCGTCAGTGGAGTCACCGCCCACCACAACCACACGGTAGCGCTTACCCGCATTCAAAGAGGTGCCGGGAACCTTCAAATCAGCAGAGAAAGAAGCATCAGCCACCTGCTGAGGGCTCACATGCGTGGTCGCCAACGGCGAACCCACGGCACCACCATCGGCAGGCATTTCAAAGACCATCACGTCATAACCCAAGCCGCTCTCCGCCACGTTCTTAGCGCGCACACTAATCGACTGCAGCTCATCCGAACCGCGCAGTTCTGCGGTAGAAATTTCCAGGGTCGCCTCGCGGGTCTCCGCGGGAGCCTGATCAGAGCGGGAGTGCACCAGCAGACGGTCCTCGGTCACCTCAGCAGGCGCCGCATCATCAGCAGAAGAGCGCGCCGAAGCAGAAGCGCTGGCAGACGCACTCGCGGATGCACTCACCGAGGCGCTAGCGGATGCACTCGCAGAAGGACGCGCCGAAGCGCTCTGCGATGCAGACGGCGCCTCAGAAGGTGCCGGGGCTACCGTCGGGCGCGGGCTATCCTTCGTAGCACTCGGGGATGCGCTGGGACTCAGAGACACCTCGGGGGCGGGATTCGCCTCCACACGGTTAACGCGGGGAACACCGGGGGTGTCGGGGAAGAAAATATTCTGGCGGCTAGCCATAATCTCATCGGCTGTTACACCATACTCAGGCATAAACTCAACGGAGACAGTCTCACCGTTGCTTAGATTCTCAATTTCGACCATGTACGGCTGCTCAACATTGAGGCGCTGGTGGATGCTCAGCTCCATGTTGCCTTCTTCATTCTTTGAGGCAGTCAGCTGAGCAGCGGGTACGGTCATAGTCGCCACGACGCCATCTTCAACGGAGATGGCAGACAAGCGAACCTTCACCTGATCCAGGGAAGTTACACCGCTGACCTGCAGGAGAGTGTAGTCATTAACCTGAGCCAGTAAAGCCAAGGAGATACTGTGCTGAACGACGTCGGTGGCAACAGCAATGGGAAGTTCAGGCTTCGGAGACAGCTGAGTCTGCGCATAAGCGGCAGATGCAAAGGTAGTGGGAGCCAAAGTTGCAGGCGCGACGGAGCCGCCCAAACCGAGGGCGGCAGACGCTACTAGCGCCGCGCCGCGGCAAGAACGCTGCGTGGAAAACATGGTCACCTATTTTCGTGAGTGAGTGTGATGAATCGTCGCATGACTCCTGCGCCCAAAAGATCGGAAGTAGGCGCAGAATAACGGTTCTCTGATATCGGTGACCGGAGGCGCTTCACAGCGACTCCTGCCTCGAGTGAACGAGGCGGTAAAGAGTGATAGTACCGTCTATGACAGCACTCTAAATTATAGGTATAACTTTAGAAAAAGTTAAAGATGTAGGGGTGCCCAAATCCCATGATTCGGGCACCCCTTCATCTTTGTGCATGTTTTGCCTAGTGGGGCAATAATTCGCGTGGTTTAGCGACGAGAACTGAGCTGCATCTCACTACGGCGACGACGGCTCAAACGCATACCGGCAAGCAACGATATCGATCCAACAGCACTAATAACCAGCACATTGGAAGCGCCGGTAGCGGCAAGTTGCTCACGCTTCTGCTCTGCCACAGCCTTCTGAGAACCAGAGGCCTGCGCCTTCTGCTCGCCACTTTTCTGCGGTTCAACCTCCTGAGCTTCGACCTTCTGAGCGGACGCATCCTGAGCACCGGTATTCTGGACCGCGACCAAAGTATCATCCTTCTGGTCGGTAGCGCTCTCCCCCGCCTTCTGCTGATCTGCCGCAGGAGCGGTAGCCTCAGCAGACGCGGATGCCTCGGGTGCAGCAGCCTCAGCAGGCGCGGTCGCCTCAGCACCGGTCGCCTCAGGCGCCTTAACCTCAGGTGCAGAGCTTTCAGACTCCGACGCCTCAGGGGTTTCGGGCGCATTACCCACGCCGTCGCGGTCCACTTTGAAGCCACCGTTCACGATGCGCACGGTGCCCTGCTCATCTTCCGCTACAGCACTCACGCGGTAGGTGGTGCCGGGCTTAAGGGCAGCGCCGGGAATCTGCACCTGTGCGGTGAAAGCCCCAGTGGGGTCAATCTCTGAGACATCAGCCGAAGCAATGATGCCGTCGGTTGCCACACCGTATTCGTCCACGGCGCTCACCATCAGGTGCACCGTGCCGACGCCTTCAAAACCTTCACCGCGCAAGGTCAGGGTCTTCTCGGAGTCAGTTTCGGGGACAACGGTTTCTTCCACGTGCAGGCGGGCAGCCAGCGCGGGATTAGCAGCATTGTCCTGCGGCTGTTCGGCAGAGGTGTCGCGAACACGGTCAAAGCGAGTGTTGCGCGGCAGGCTGTAGCGGCGGCCGGGGTTGTCCTCGGGCAGCACGTGATCGAACTGCGACTGTGCAGTGTTCGCAGGTACTACGCTCTCAGGCTGTGCAGCCGGCTCAGGCTGCACCTTCTCCTCGAACTGCTTCTTCTCGAACTGTGCCTGCTCCGCCATTGCGCGCTCAGCGGTAGCAACCGGAGCGGAGCCATTCTGTGCATTCCAACCATTCATGAAGGGAACCTCAACTTCCTGGGCGGTGTAACCATTAGCGGCAGAGGGCGCGATTTCAACACTGAGCACATAGCGCAGGTCTTTGTGAACAGCCTGCACTTCTTCCAGCCTGGACCCGGGCACCTCAATGCCATCCAAGAGGGTGCCATTCATAACGTCGGCATGTGCGGGAGAGGCAGCGAGCAGGATGCGGTTACCCTGACTATCCAGGGCGTAGGCATAGGTCATCACCTCGAAAGCCTGCGCCTCACCCAGACCGGTGACCTTGTAGACGACAAGGTTCTTTTCCTGCGGGATTTCCAGCTGACCCGAAAGAATCTGAGCGTTGAGCGGCTCATTCTGAGTGTCTGCAGGTAGTAGCTCCAGGGGTGCAGAGGAGTTGTAGGAGGGGTCTTCCGTTGCGTAGCCCTTGCCGGGGTCAACCACTGCGGTCGCGACGACGTACTGCTGGTTGGGGTCGAGGGTACCTGCGGGCAGGGTCAGCTGGGTGCTGAAGCGGCCACCCTCCACGTCGAGTTCGGGTACGAGGGTCATCGCTACGGCGGAGCCACGACCCAGCGCGTAGAGCGGATACTGGCGGTATTCGCTCACGTAGACCGCCACGCCGTAACGCTCAACAGGGCCGCCGGTGAAGCCTTCACCGCTGACGGTGATACTCTGGGAGCGTGCGGGGTTAATGACAACGCCCTGCTCTACGTACACCTGCGGGGAATTCTGGGTAGCAGCGTTTTCAATGGGGGCTACATGTGCCGCGGAGGGAGGATTATCGGGCTCCACCGTAGTCGCTGAAGCCACCCCGCCGGGATTCTGCACCTGCACATCTGCGTGCGCAGCACCAACACCGGTGACGGACAGGACGGAAGCAGCAATAGCGGCTGTTGCTCGGGTTTTTGAGTGAGCGAGTTCGGGCATGGAACACACCTTCTTCTGTGAGTGTGAACGATACCCTTCGGCTAATGCCCCGGGTTGAAGATGCACGGGTGTTTCTTCGGGGTCGAGTGTTATAACGTACGGACTAGTCATAACATTCATGTAGTGGTGAAAGTTACCGCGAAGGGAATCGCTCTATTTATCGGTAATTCCACACTAACAATACTTTTGCATTTATTGCGGTAAATACGCTTTACCTTCTAAGTATTTTCCTGTGCAATAACCCACATAGAATATTTTTCGCCTTTCAGAACACCATCAAGAGCACTCAAAATACATAGACTAGGCAAAACTCTTCAACTCCACCTTGAGGGTCAAAGTTTTCTTGCATGTATATGCAGATTTAATGGATTTGTGATAAAAATATTCTGCACTTTTATGCATTTAGTTTATTTCTTTTAAGTGAAAAAATAGCAGGTCACGCCGCTTTCCCTGCATTTTTTCACAAAGAGTACAGACCAATACTCCAGAAAAAAAAATCTCCCCTCACCATTGAGCGCAACAAGCCAACCACTCAACTGGCATATCCCCTCCCCCAGCTATCCACGCCCAGAAAGCATGGCAAAGAAAAAGTGCAGATACGCAAAAGTGCCGCCAACACTCTTTCTAGAGTATTGGCGGCACTCGCTTCACTCACCTCACGGCGAGCGTCAGATTTTCAGAGCCTAGCCTATAGAGGCTGAGCTATTAGAGACTGCGGCGGCGCAGGAGCATCAGTGCAGCACCAGCAATCAGAGCTGCGGCACCAACGCCTGCGATACCTACAACACCCTCAGCACCGGTGTTAGCCAGCTGCGGCTTCGAGGAAGCCGAAGAAGAGGTCGAGGTCGAACCCTTAGTGCCGGAGACACCTACAGTGTGACCCTTAGAGCTGGAGGAGGTAGCAGCGGATACGTTACCAGCCTTAGCCTTGGGTGCCTGAGAAGTGGGCATGCGGGTCTCGGTTACGACAACCGAACCGTCTTCGCGCATTTCAGCGGTGAAGACGCTGGTGGTGCCGTCGCCATTATCGCGAACGGTGGTGTTCTCGTCCTCGGTAGCTGCCGGCAGGGTCGGTGCGGGGTTGTTCGCATCGCTCACGGTAGCGGTGGTGACTGCCACCTGGTGCACCAGGCCGTTGGGGTCACTGGTTGCCACCATTGCGTATGCGTAACCGGGCTGCAGCAGTTCAGCAAGAACGCTGACCTTGACACGGAAGGTGCCGTTCACGATTTCAGAAGCAGGCACGTCGTGGGTTGCCAGAGCTTCGCCGGTGATGTTGCCGTTTGCATCCAGACGGAAGATCGCAATCTGGACACCGTTAGCGACGGACTCGTGGGTGAAGCCGGAGCCGTTGAAAGTCAGAACGTTGTACTGGTCGTTCGGATTCAGGGAAGCATCCTCGGTGGTGAGGGTTGCGTTCTCGGGTGCTGCAGGAGTCTGGGGTGCCGGAGTCTCATCCTTGGGAGCCTCGGGTGCCGGGGTCACGGGAGCGGGAGTCTCATCCTTGGGAGCTTCCGGTGCCGGGGTTACAGGAGCGGGAGTCTCATCCTTGGGAGCCTCGGGTGCCGGAGTTACGGGAGCGGGAGTCTCTTCGTTCTTGGGAGCCTCGGGGGAGGTAGACTCGGTGACCTTGAAGGAGGAGATAGCCACGAGCTTCTCGTTGGGCTGACCCTGCGGGTTGCTGACAGCAGCCAGTGCGTAGGATGCGCCAGCGGGCAGCTTGCTTGCTTCAACGGTAATGGAAGACTTGAAGGTGCCGTCCTGAATCTGCTCTGCGGGTACCACGATAGTAGCGAGAGCCTCACCGGTGATCTGGTTGTCTGCGTCCAGTGCGTAGATGCTGACCTGTACGCCGGGGCCGACCTTCTCGCCGTAGAAGCCGGTGCCAACAACGTTCACGGTGTTCAGCTGTGCATTGCCGGGGAAGTGAGCATTCTCAATAACGATGGAGGGGTCAGCCTGCTTTGCCTCGGGAGCCGGGGTGGAGGGGGTGGTCGGCTCGGGGGTTGCAGGAGCGGTGGGGGCAGGGGTCTCAGCCTTGGGAGCCTCGGTTGCGTCAGCCTTGGGGGTTTCAGCCTTGGGGGTCTCTGCCTTGGGAGCTTCGGTCTTAGGCGCTTCGGTTGCCTCAGCCTTGGGAGCCTCAGTCTTGGGGGTCTCTGCCTTAGGAGCCTCGGTAGCCTCAGCCTTAGGAGCTTCGGTCTTGGGTGCTTCAGTTGCCTCAGCCTTAGGAGCCTCAGCCTTAGGTGCCTCGGTCTTGGGCGCTTCAGCCTTGGGGGTCTCGGTTGCGTTACCGCCAGGCAGGGAAGAAGCCTGAGCAGTTGCCTTCTGGTCGACAACCTGCTGCTGCTGATCGGCGGGTGCTTCTGCCGCGAAGGTTGCCGGGATTGCTGCCACAGAACCAGCGGTAAAAGCTGCCGCAGCTGCGATCTTGTAAACGCGACGGGTAGTCTTCGACATTTTTCCTCGATCTCTGAATTATCGGTGGTGAACCTACGCGGTGCGCCTCCGTCTTTGAGGGGCGCGCAGGTTCACATACGGGTGTGACTGCTAAAAGGCTAGCACCCGACCCTGAGTCTTCTCCCCTCTTAATGCCCGCTTTAAGCAACTGTAATAAAATCGTTATAAAACTACCCCTCAAGTTGAGAGTTATTACAGACCAATTATGGTGTTTTGTGGTCATATACTGACATATGAGCACCGGCAACCCTACATTTTGATTGCATTTGAAGAAAATATGATACTTTCCATGGATAATTTCACCCCAACTATTTCACCCTGGTGAACTTTAAAGTCTCACGTACCACTTTATAGTTTTATCAAGTACTCCTTGATACCTCTCCCCCACCCATTCCCGCCCCGCACGGTACAGATCGGAAGAGCACACGTCTGAAC
>OGGM01001222.1_pt1 | contig 9931 bp, 9 predicted proteins | sample 1571251 | NCBI WGS metagenome assembly OGGM01 (sample SAMEA2582076, study PRJEB24529) | metagenome | biome: Human gut stool | place: China | collected 2011 | reverse complement strand
CGTTGGGTACAACGCCCGCGTCACCTACGCCCTGGAAGCGCTCTCCAGCCGCACCCCGACCACCGTGTACCTGTACTGGGGCGAGATTGACGCCGCGGGCCACCGCTACGGCGTGGGCAGCGACGAATGGCTGCAACAGCTTGAGGAGCTGAACTCGGCGCTGAAGCGTCTGGCGGAGCGCGCCCCGGCGTGGGCGGCACTCTTCGTGACCGCCGATCACGGCATGGTGAACGTGCCCGAGCATCAGCGTATCGACTACTCGGGCGTGGAGGAGCTGACCCGCAACATCGCAATGACTGCCGGTGAACCTCGTGCCGTGCACCTGTACCTCGAAGACACTTCGGAGGCGGCACGCACCGCCACTGCTCAGCGTTGGGCGCAGTACTGGGGCGAGCGCGCCTGGGTGATTGATTCTCGTGAACTGATGCGTGCCGGCTACTTTGGCCCGGTCATTACGGATGCGGCGCGCGGCCGCATTGGTGATTTGATGGTGTGCGCTCGCGATGACTGGGCGCTGTACGATATGCGCCACTACCAGGAGCGGGCCCTGCACATGGTGGGCCAGCACGGCTCGCTCACCGACGCCGAGCGCCTGGTACCGCTGCGCATGCTCAAGACTTTCTAAAGTACTAGTCTTCTAAAGCATCAGAGGGCATAGGCTGAGAAGATAGAGAAAACCGCTGGTTATTCGGGTGAATAACCAGCGGTTTTCGTATGTCTAGATGCCCTTGCCTAAAGCCCCTGCCTAGAAGCTACTGCCTAGATGCCCTTTATCGGGCGGCGCGGGCGGTCGCTTACTTGCGGCTACCGAAGATGATGTCATCCCATGCCGGAACGCTCACGCGCTGCTTCTTCGAGGAGGAAGGCTTGGGCTTCTCCTCAGATGCAGGCACGGCGGAGGCGGGCTCAGGCTGTGCTTCAGTAGCCGGCGCCTCGGCAACGGGTGCCTCAGCAACCTCAGCTGCGGGTGCGTCCTCGATGGGTGCCGGCAGGGTGAAGGACTCGACCGGAACGGAGTTAGCGGGTGCTTCCGAATCCACAGCCAGCGGGTCAGTGGTTTCTGCGGTGGGCTCGGGTGCAGCAGGAGCCGCCGGCGCTACCGGGGCAGAGGCAACAGGTGTAGCAGGCGCAGCCGGTGCTACAGGTTCAGCGGGCTGAGCGGGCTCGCGGTGCACGAACACCTCGGGCTCCTCAACCTGTGCCGGGCGCACCGAGCGGGCACGCTCCAGAAGCTCCTTGAGCTTACGCTCGTCAGCGCTCTCAGAGGAAGTAAGGGGTGCCGGTGCGGGCTCGGGTGCCTTCGGCAGGCGGGCGGGAGGAACCTCCACGGGAGCCTTCTTCGCGGCGGCGGCAACAGCGTCCTCACTATTGCCCATCAGGAAGTACGCCGCCTCATTCGACGCGTACAGGCCCTGGTTCGCCGGGTTGTACACCCAACGTGCCGGGAAGACGACCTGCGCGGGCAGGTTCTGACGCACTGAATCCTTCAGCGCAATATCAACCTCAACGCGCCACTGGCCGTTCTCCTGCTGGCGGGTGGTCCAGTCCTGGGTTGCGTCCTCAAAACCGTAACGCTCGGAGACTTCCTCAATGCGGGCGCTCAGGGTCACGGGAATCTGTGCGGTACCCGAAGCGGAGCTGCGGCGACCAATCTTCACGCTCTGAGCGGCACGAATAATGTGGGCACGCTCAGCAACAATCGGCCACTCGTAGCGGCGCACGCGCTCCGGCTCCCAACCGGACTCTTCAGCGATTTCCTCAACGGAGGCACCCTGACGGAAACGGGTCTGAATATCGCGCGGACCGTAGGTGCCCTTAGCGCCCAGACCGCGGGCGGGCTGAATACGGCGAGCCTTGGTGATGCTCGTGCGCAGGTTCGCGTCAATCGGCAGCAAGAAGCGGGTGCCGTCAGCAGACTCAAGCACCAGATTTTCGCCGTCATCGTGAACGCCAATCAGACGCAGTTCAAGCATGAGAACCTCCATAGGTGAACCGGACGCGTTCGTGAATGTGTTGCACGGAACGCAAACTACCTACCAGGGTACCGTGAAAGCGCGGTAAATCAGTAGCGGAGGCGGGATTTTCACCAAAAAAACATGTACTTTCCGCACCGAAAAAGATAAAATGTGACGCCTAAACAGTCCAAAGCCTACCCAGGATTAGACAAATAGGGTGCCAATGGTGAACAATACCTGGCATGCCGTCGGGGTTAATTACACACCAGCGGCACCTAGAGCACTCAATAAACCAGCGTGGCCTAGTCCAACACACAGCCACAGAACCAACGGAGCGTGAAAGTTTGGCAACTGATTACGATGCACCTCGCAAGCAGGACGAAGAGCAGAACGAAGAGTCCTACGAGGAGCTGAACGCCCGCCGTTCCGAGATGCAGTCCGGTGCGGTGGACGAAGACGAGAACAGCGCAGCAGAAAGCTTCGAGCTGCCCGGTGCTGACCTCTCCAACGAGGAGCTGAACGTTGTTGTTCTGCCCGCTCAGGACGACGAGTTCACCTGCGCATCCTGCTTCCTGGTGCGCCACCGCTCGCAGATTGCACGCGAAGAGGGCGGCCTGTCCTACTGCATCGAGTGCGAGGGCTAAAACTTTAGGGAAGGGCTAACGCCCGCCCGACATACACCTCATGACGGGGCGAGTGCCGAGTGCACCCGCCCCGTTGAGCATGTGAAAGCGCGTATGTGAAAGCGCACGCAAGAACAGCGCCGCGTCGCGCCCAACACGGCACGCTGTGGCACACCATGGCAAGCTGTGGCACGTGCTCAACGCGAACACGTAACGAAAACACCCCGCAGTAGAGCCTCAACACAGCGCGAGGTGATGGCACAGACACCCGCGAAAGGTTAGAGTATTGACCATGATGACCCCCGTAAACGTCCACATTAAGCTGCTCGACCCCGAGCTGCCCGCACCCGCCTACGCAAAGCCCGGCGACGCCGGCGCTGACCTGCGCTCCCGCATCGACTTCGAGCTGGAACCGGGCGAACGCGCCCTCGTCCCCACCGGCGTAGCAATCGCCCTGCCCGAAGGTTATGTCGGTCTGGTGCACCCGCGCTCCGGCCTGGCGACCAAGAACGGTATCACCATCGTGAACGCACCCGGCACCGTTGATTCCGGCTACCGCGGCGAACTGATGGTCACCCTGCTCAACACTGACAAGACCAAGTCCTTCCACGTGCAGCGCGGCGACCGCATTGCCCAGCTGGTCATTCAGAAGTACGAGCACGCAACCTTTACCGTGGTGGATGAACTGGAACAGACCGAACGCGGCTCCAGCGGCTTCGGCTCCAGCGGAATCCACTAGTCTGCTCTCACCGCGATTGTCGCACGAGAGAAGAGAAGAAACCCCCGCACCCTGCGTGCGGTGAAAGTAGGAATACCATGTTCGGATTTGGTAAGAAGAAGCGCGCCGAGGAGGCTGAAAAGGCCGCCATCGACAAGGCTGTCGCCGAAGAGATTGAGGAGACCAACGTCGAGGTTGAGGAGCTGAAGGAAGAGGAGAACTCTCCCGAGGTCATCAAGTACGACCGCGTCAACGGGCCGCATGACATTGAAGAAGTCACCGCCGAAGACCTCGAAGACTACGTGAACCTGGGTGCGCTGCGCATCAAGCTGCTCGACGGCATGAACCTGCGCCTCGAAACTGACGACGCAACCGGCGCAGTGATCGCTGCAACCATCACCCGCGACGGCGCAACCCTGCAGGTGCAGGCATTCGCCGCACCGCGCACCACCGGTATCTGGGACGATATCCGTCACGACCTGACCGAATCCGTCAAATCCCAGGGCGGCGTTGTCGAAATCTACGCCGGCGTATTCGGCGCCGAGATGCTGACCCGCCTGCCCGCCGTCACCCCGGACGGTCAGCCCGGCGAGCGCATCGCCCGCTTCGTGGGTGTGGACGGCCCCCGCTGGTTCCTGCGCGGCGTCATCTCCGGCGCGGCTGTGCTCGGTGACGACAAGGCTGCCGCCTCCGTGGAGGAAGTATTCCGCACCGTCGTGGTGGACCGTGGCGACGACCCGCGCCCGCCGCGTGAACTGCTGCCCATGACTCTGCCCGCCGACCTGGTCGCTGCGGCTGAGGAAGAGCCCGCCGTCGAGGAAGAAACCGAGAACGAGCACAGCAAGCTGCGCCCGATGCCTCGCCGCGGCCCTGAGATTACCGAGATTGGCTAATGCCTGAGTTCTCGAACTACCCGAGTGCGCTCGCGGTTCCTGAGGAGCAGATTCTTGCTCCCGGGTACCCCGAGCGCTTTCGCGTACGCCTTGCCGGACGCGTGGAGCAGGTGTGGTTGCCGACCGCCCAGGATAAGCCGATGTACCGTGCCGAGCTGGTGGTGGCTAAGTCAAAGCCGCTGCAGTGGTCGAGCCCGCTGGCGCTGATTGGTATGCCGATTGTGGAGCCGCCCGGTGAGGATTTCGAGGAGGAGTCCGAGGGCCCCGAGAAGCAGCACCACCTGAACACGGCGTCTTTGGCGACCGTGGCGGTGCAGGAGCCGCACGAGGTGTCTTTCCCGCCCTATGCGCCGTTCAATCCGGGGGATAGGGTCATGCTCAAGTGGCAGGGCCAGCGGATGGTGCCCGGCGTGCATGCCGGTGCGCTGTTGCGCTGTTCCGGGGTGGTGTCTGTGAGGGCGCATCAGCCGGTGATTTATAACCCGCGCTATGAGATTGTGCCGCAATTCTTTGTGGAGAAGGGAAAATATGAGCGCTGAGCAGTCTTCGACCCAGCCCGATCCGAACACTAACCCTGCACCTAGCACCGCAGATAACCCGGCGCGGGAGGAGAATCAGCTGGCGCAGAGCCTGAGCGCCTCCATGGGCGCGAATATGCGCCGTACCGCTAACGGCGACGTGGATATTCTGCACGCTATCGGCGGCTGGCGCGGCCTGGTAGAATCCTCCCTGCCTGCGGTGGCGTTCCTGGTGCTGTTCACCGTGACGAAGGAGCTGAACCTGTCCCTGATTGCGGCGTTGGCTGCGGCGGGCGTGTTCACCCTGATTCGCCTGGTGCAGGGCTCCAAACTGGTAAGTGCCCTGACCGGCCTGGGGGGGGTGGCGATTTGTGCTTTTGCCGCGTACCGTACCGGTAATGCGAGCGACTACTTTGTGGTCGGTTTCTGGACGAACGGCGTGTACATTCTGGCGTATCTGCTGTCGATGCTGGTGCGTTGGCCGCTGATGGGCCTGATTTTCGCGGTCATTCGTGGTGAGGCGCTGACCTGGCGCCAGAACCCGGTGCGTCTGCGTCAGTACATGCTTGCCACCTGGATTATTACCGTGCTGATGATGCTGCGCCTTGCCGTGCAGGTGCCCCTGTACTTCGCGAATAATGTGGAGGCGCTGGGCGCGACCCGCCTGATCATGGGCCTGCCGCTGTACGCTTTGGGCGTGTGGCTGGCGTGGCGTGTGTCGGCTCCCGAGGAGGCGCTGGTCAGCGAGGATGCCGAGGTACTGGATGCTGAGGCGACCGAATCTGCTGAGATCACTGATAGCGCTGAGGGCACTGAAAGCTCTGCGAACCGCTAAGGCACGCCCCGCAACTTCACGAAATAGTTTCATAAAAGTAGGCGAAAGCCCCGGTACCCGTGAAGGGTAACCGGGGCGTTCGCCTCCTCAAACAACGCTATGCAAACAGCGCGCGGATCTGGTCCTCACCGGCGATGGTCGTGATGAAGAACAGCTCGTCGCCGCCCTCAATCGCCACATCCGCGCTGGGCGGGATCGGCGCGCCGTCACGCAGGATGGCGGTGAGCACCGTATCGACGGGCCACTGCACGTGGTCCACGCGGTACCCGATGACGGGGTGGCCGTCCGGCACCGTGTACTCGGCAAGGGTCGCGCCGCCAGCCTGCAGGGTCAGCAGGCGCACCACGTCGCCGACTTCCACGGCTTCCTCGACGAGGGCGGTCATCAGGCGCGGGGTGGACACGGCGACGTCCACGCCCCAGGAGTCATCAAAAAGCCACTCATTACGCGGGTTGTTCACACGCGCCACGGTGCGGGGCACACCAAACTCACTACGAGCCAGCAGGGACGTCATCAGGTTTGCCTTGTCGTCACCGGTTGCGGCAACGACCACGTCCGCCTTGTTCGGGTGCACCTGGCGCAGCACGGACAGTTCGCAGGCGTCACCAATATGCCAGCGCACGCCGGGCAGATCGGCGCGCTTCTTGGCTTCGGGCTTGGAATCGATGATGGTCACGTCGTGGCCGTTCATCATGAGCTCTTTAGCGATGGAGGCGCCCACGGAACCGGCACCAACAATGAGGACCTTCACTTACTTCTCACCTTTCGAGTGGTCACGATGGCGGCCGATGAGTTCGAGGGGATCGGGCAGCTCCGGGGGAGTGTCACCGAGGTGGAATTCATGCTCGATGACGGGGCCGTCGTTGTGCTTCTGCTCGGCGGGTTTCTTCGGGCCGTGGGGATGCTTGCGGTGCGGATGCTTGCGGTGGCCCGAGGCGGGGGCGTAGTCCCCCTCAGCCTCTGCTTCTTCGTCTTCAACGCGCGGCGGGCGGGAGAGAATGCGGGTTACGTCCGCAACGTCGTCGGTGCGCATCATGACGTGCACGCTATCGCCCTGCTGGTAGGCGCTGTCCGGGCGGGGGAGCATGCCCTCACCGAAGCGGGTGATGTAGGCGATGCGCACCCCGGCGGCACTTTCGATGCTGGTCAGGGCGTGGCCTGCCCAGCCGTCGTCGAGCGGAATTTCGGTGAGCATGAGGCGGCCCGAGGGTTCACGGAAGTCGCCCTTGAGCGCCTGCTCGGGCAGCAGGCGGCGCAGCACCTGGTCGGTGGACCAGCGCACTGAAGCGACCGTGGGAATGCCCATGCGCTGGAAGAACTCGGCGCGGTTCGGGTCGTACACACGCGCCACAACGTTCTTCACCTTGAACATTTCGCGTGCCACACGGGCGGCAATAATATTCGAGTTATCGCCCGAAGAGACGGCGGCAAAAGCGTACGCCTCGGTAATACCGGCACGCTTGAGGGTGTCCTCATCGAAGCCAACACCGGTCACCAGGCGGCCCTCAAAGCCCTTACGCAACGGCTGGAAAGCGCGTTCGTCCTGGTCAATGACGGCGACCGTATGCCCCGAAGCTTCCAGAGTGCGCGCCAACATGACGCCCACGCGTCCGGCACCCATAATGACGAAGTGAGGCATACAACCCTCCGAATGTGTTGATGTTTTGTGTCGATAAGGCGTTACCACCTACCTCTACCAGTGTAATGGGCGGGTGAGGTTCCGCGCCGAGGCTCCGTGATATTCCGCTCGCAATGCCCACTATTCGGCTGAATAAAATTGAGCTTTGAAGCCGCGACCGATAGCCTTAACAGCGTGAGGAATCGTTGGGATAAGATGCGCATCGCCCTGACCGGTCAGCCGGTCAGCACGCGAAATCTTTCGGCAGTCGCGCTGCCGAAGCGCTACGCCCTGCCTCTTTTCGGTGCCGACGGTATTTCCTCGGTCGCCTACGCCGCCGACCAGATGATTCTGACCCTTGCCGCCGCGGGTGCGTCTGCGCTCGCTTTTTCGCCCTGGATTGGTTTGGGCGTGGCGATGGTGGGTCTGCTGGTGATTGGCACCTACCGCTACAACATTAATCAGATTGCCGCCGAGGGCGATATTCAGCTGGTGCACCGCAAGCTGGGTGCGCTGCCCTCGATCGTGATGGGTGCATCCTCGCTGATGGACTACATACTCACGGTGGCGGTTTCGATGTCTTCGGCATCCTCGTTTTTGGTGGCGCTGTACCCGCAGATTCAGGATTGGCGCACCCTCATTGCGGTGCTGCTCATTGTTGCCCTGACGCTGTTTGCGTTGCGCGGCGTGCAGTTGCTGGGAAAGATTGCGTACTGGCCGCTGTACGTTTTCTTGGCGCTGTTGGGGGTCACCCTCATTGTGGGTTGGGTTCGTGCCGCTACGGGTACTCTGCCGCTGGCTGAATCGGCAACCTACGTGATTGTCCCCGAATACCAGGATCATGCCATGGAAGGCTTGGCGCTGGTGCTGCTTCTGGCGCGTTCTTTCTCCGCCGGGTTGGTGGCGTTCTCGGGTGTTTCTACGATCTCTAATTCGGTGAAGTATTTCCGCCGCCCGAAGAAATATAATGCGGCGGTCACCATGATGATGATGGGCCTGATTACTTCGGTCCTGCTGGTGAGCCTGCTCGGTTTTGCGGCGGCAACCCGCGTACACATGGTGCACGATACGACTCGTTTCTTGTTCATTGACGGGCACACGCCGGGGGAGTACTTCCACCAGAAGCCGGCGCTGTACCAGGTGGCTTTGGCGATTTATCAGGGTGTTCCGTTCTTCGCGCAGCTGCTGGTGTTTGCCACGGTGGGCGTGCTGATTATCGCCTCGCTGACTGCGTTTACGGGCTTCCCTGTGATTGCCTCGTCGCTGGCTGATTACCAGTACCTGCCCGTGTTCTTCCGCAGCGTGGAATCGCGCGGCCTGTACGCAAACGGTGTGCTGGCGCTGTCGGCATTCTCAATTTTCCTCACCTGCATTTTCGGCTCGGACGTGTACTCGCTGATTCAGCTGTACATCGTGGGCATGTGCCTGTCCATGGTGCTGGTGCAGCTTGCGGTGGTGCGCTACCGCATGCGTCTGCTGCGTATTACCCTCGCGCAGATGCCGCGCCGCGCCCTGATTCGTGATATCGCTGTCTCTGCGGTGGGTGTGGTCGTGACCGCCGCGGTGCTGGTCATTGTTGTGGTGACGAAGTTCGCCGCCGGTGCGTGGCTCTCCCTTGGAATGATTGCCCTGATGGTTGGAGGTATGGTTGTGACTCGCCGCCACTACGATGCGGTGGATGCCGCCCTGGACATCCCCCTGAACGCCGAATCCGTTGCGGATGTGGCGGCACTGCCTTCCCGTGTGCACGCCATCGTGTACGTGGAGCGTGTGCGCCGCCCGGCGGTTCGTGCCCTCTCCTATGCACGTGCCGGTCGCCCCTCCACGATTGAGGCGCTGACGGTCAACAACGACCGCGCCGCCCTGGAGATCGTGAAGAAGCGCTGGTACGCCCTCGGTATTCCGGTGCCGCTGTCGGTCATTGACTCGCCGTACCGTGACACCGTGAATGCCGTCGTCTCGTATATTCGCCGCCGCCGCAAGAAGTCACCGCGCGATATTTTGGTGGTGTACCTGCCGGAGTTCGTGGTGCAGCACTGGTGGCAGCGTCTTCTGCACCGCCGCACGGTGCGTCGCCTCAAGCGGGCGCTTCTGCACGAGCCGGGCGTCATGACGGCAACCGTGCCCTGGGCGATGCACGAGGATGAGGTGTATGATGAGATTTTTGATCAGCGTTTACACAGCGAAGAATCAACGGTAGAAGCAGAGGACCAAACGGCAGCTGTCGCCCCGAAGATTACTCGTTCTGCCGGTGGCGGTCGTGAACTGATTCAGAGCAACCGCCACGCGGTGTACCGCGGCCGCCTGCACGAGGCGGACGCTGTGGCGCGCGAGAAGAAACGCCAGCCGTAATAATCGCCTGGTACCTAGAAACCGGTGCCCAGCCCGGTCAATTGCCCTGCAACTTTGCTTGAGCACCCCGCATAGCGCCTGGACTTTGCCTTTTGCGACTGATGAGGCGCCCCTTGCGGGGCGTCGGAACCGGAGTAAAGGTACAATCCGGTGTAAAATAGTTCACATTAAGTGATTCTTTAGGAGACAATGCTGTGACTCACACTGCTACCACGCCTGCCGCCTCCAACAACGTAGACGGATACAGCGTCGGGCAGACCCTCACCGTCACCTGTGAGGCACCTGCGCACGGTGGCGCCTTCGTAGCGCGCACCGAACAGGGCGTCATCTTCGTGCGTCACGGCATCGTCGGTGAACAGGCAGAAGTGCGCATCACCGCAATCGGCCCCAAGCGCCGCTTCTACTTCGCAGACGTCATC
>OGGM01001221.1_pt1 | contig 9936 bp, 7 predicted proteins | sample 1571251 | NCBI WGS metagenome assembly OGGM01 (sample SAMEA2582076, study PRJEB24529) | metagenome | biome: Human gut stool | place: China | collected 2011 | reverse complement strand
ATAATATATAATATCAAAAGGTAAAAATAAATATAATTTATATATATTTTCAATTTTTTACACAAAATCCAAATAATTAGTACACTTTCATATTTGTATCTCTATTTAACAATTTATTAAAATTTCTTTTTATTTTTGTACTTAGTTAATCATTTATGTCGTATAATGCGATTTTTACTTTGTCTAAAATAATGATTTTTCTTCCAATTTATGCTAATATATTAATAGATTAAAAAATATAAATCTAATTATATTTTTAAAATACAAGGGGGTATTCTTCAATGAAATTTTCTAAAAGATTAAAATCTATGCAAGCTTCTCCAATAAGAAAACTTGCACCATTTGCTGCTCAAGCAAAAGCTGACGGTGTTAAAGTTTATCATTTAAATATAGGGCAACCTGATATAAAAACTCCAGAATGTTTCTTTAATGCAGTTAAAAACTTTAATGAACCAGTTCTTGAATATGCTGGATCTCAAGGTATTCCTGAATTAATAGAAGCTTTACAAAAATACTATGAAACTTATGATATGCACTTTAGTAAAGATGATTTTATAGTAACTAATGGTGGTAGTGAAGGCTTATTATTCACATTTATGGCTATGTGTGACCCAGGGGATAATATATTAATACCAGAACCTTTCTATACTAACTATAATGGTTTTGGACAATCTATAAATATGGAAGTTAAACCTATAACTACTAAAGCAGAAAACGGTTTCCACCTTCCTCCAAAAGAAGAAATCGTAGCTCAAATAGATGATAAAACTAAAGCTATATTAGTATCTAACCCAGGTAACCCAACTGGTTGTGTTTATACTAAAGAAGAAGTTTATATGCTAGCTGAAATAGTTAAAGAACATGACTTATGGTTAGTTGCTGATGAAGTTTATAGAGAATTTATATATGAAGGACTTCAATACACTAGCTTCGGTAATGTAAAAGAAATCGAAGATAGATGTGTAATAATAGACTCAGTATCTAAGAGATATAGTGCTTGCGGTGCTAGAATAGGTTCTATAGCTTGTAAAAATGCTGAATTAATGGGTGAAATAATGAAATTGTGCCAAGGTAGACTTTGCATAGCTACATTAGAACAATTAGGTGCTGCTGCATTATTTAATGAAACACCTGCTTCTTACTTAAAAGCTGTAAATGAAGAATACTGTAAGAGAAGAGATACATTATATAATGAATTAATGAAAGTTGATGGCGTTATATGTGAAAAACCAATGGGTGCTTTCTATATAGTTGCTAAACTACCTGTTGATAATGCTGAAGATTTTGTAAAATGGATGTTACAAGAATTCCGTATGGATGGTGCTACAGTTATGGCTACTCCAGCTGAAGGATTCTATGCTACTCCAGGTCTTGGACGCGATGAAATAAGACTTGCTTACATATTAAAAGAAGAAGACTTAAAAGTTGCTGGTAAATTATTAGCAGAAGGATTAAAAGCATACAAAACTGCTATGGCTAATGCTTAATCAATTTAAAAATTGATTTTGAAAAGCTTTTTATAAAAAGGGGATAATCTTATATCCCCTTTTTTTAATTAGCTTAATTCACTTTTATTTACTAAAGTTTCTAAAGTCTCTATAGCTTCTAAATATTTTTCTCTTTCATCAGTGTCTAGCTTGAAGAATTTTGCTTCTAAATCGTTGCTTAATTTTTCCGTAAAATCAGCAGCTATTTTTTTACCTTCTTCAGTTATAACTATCATATATTTTCTTCTGTCTTTAAGATTTTTTTCCCTGTAAACATATCCCTTTTTACTTAAATCATCGATCATGCTAGTTAAACTCCCTTTTTCTATATTTAACTTTGCACACAATTCTGTCATACTTATCTCACCGTAATTTTTCATAAATACTAAAGCTCTTAATTGAGTTTTGTTAACATCATATAATCCAGAATACTGTTTTAAATAGTTTAAATATAAACTAGAATAAATTTTAGGAAATGTGTTTGATAAAAAGCTTATCGTATCTGTCACTATACATTTCATTTGATCACCTCAGATTGTTGTTATTTTATTACACACTAAAAATTACATTAATTTAAATCTATAAAGCATATGTAATGTAAATTTATGTGCTAAAAAATCTCCCTTTTTAATTCAATTAAAGATTTTCTACTGTCTTTGTATATTTTACACTAAACTTATTTTTAGTACAATATTTTTAGTCTATTTTTATTAATTTTTTTAATTTTATTATATTTTTAAATTGAACATACATAAAACTCCTAGAAATATCAATTTTCTAGGAGTCTAAATACAATATTTATCATTCAAATAAATTAAACTTTTAAATCTACATCTACATTGCCAAGATATTCTTTAAATGGTTCTATAGCTGGATCTAAATATTCTTCTACGAATTCTACTACTTGCTCTGGAGCTCTACCAACAAATTTCATAGGGTCTAATATATCTGATATTTCTTCTCTTTTTAACATATTGAATTTATCAGATTCTAATATTAAATCTATTAAGTTGTTGTTTAAACCTTCATGTTTAACTCTATAAGCTGCCTTCATAGATAATTCTCTTATTTCTTCATGTAATTCTTGTCTATCTCCACCTCTTTTTACAGCTTCCATTAATATATTTTCAGTTGCCATAAATGGTAGTTCTTCATTTATATGTTTATTTATCATACTTTCATAAACTACAAGGCCATCAGTTACATTTATGCCTATTTCAAGTATAGCATCAGCTGCCATAAATGCTTGTGGTATTGAAAGTCTCTTATTTGCAGAGTCATCTAAACTTCTTTCTAACCATTGAGTAGCTTCTACCATAGCTGGTGAAATAGATTCTGCTATTATAAATTTAGAAAGTGATGATATTCTTTCACTTCTCATAGGATTTCTCTTATATGCCATTGCAGATGAACCTATTTGTTTCTTTTCAAATGGTTCTTCTAATTCTTTAAGATGTTGAAGTAATCTTATATCATTAGTCATTTTATGCATACTTTGAGCTATTCCTGCTAATACGTTTAAAACTTGAGAATCTAACTTTCTAGTGTATGTTTGTCCACTTACAGCATAAGAAGATTCAAATCCCATTTTATTACATACTATTTTATCTAATTGTTTTATTTTAGCATTGTCACCTTCAAATAGAGCCACGAAACTAGCCTGAGTACCAGTTGTACCTTTAACCCCTCTAAGTTTCATATTTTCTAATCTGTAGTTTAAGTCTTCTAAATCTATTATTAAGTCTTGAGCCCATAAAGTTGCTCTTTTTCCAACTGTTGTAAGCTGAGCAGCTTGGAAATGAGTAAATCCTAAAGTAGCTATATCTTTATTTTTTAGAGCAAATTGTTTTAAATTATTTATTAAGTTTACTAATTTAATTCTTATTAATTTTAAAGCTTCGTTCATTTGTATTACATCTGTATTATCTCCAACGTAAGCTGAAGTAGCACCTAAATGTATTATTCCTTTTGCTTTTGGACATTGAAGACCATAAGCTTGAACGTGACTCATAACATCGTGTCTTACTTCTCTTTCTATTCTTTTAGCATCATCGAAGTTTATATCATTTACGTGAGCTTTTAATTCTTCTATTTGTTCATCTGTTATATTTATTCCAAGTTCTTTTTCACCCTCTGCTAGAGCTATCCATAATTTTCTCCAAGTAGAGAATTTAAATTGTGGAGAGAATATATAACTCATATCTTTACTGCAGTATCTTTCAGTAAGAGGGTTTGAGTATGTACTATATTTATTATCCATATTTGCACACCGTCCTTAATCTATTTCTTTTCAACATCATAATTATATATAATTTAACGAACTATAACAATAGTTTTTTTTAATTTGTTCTAATTTATTGTAATATATCCTTTATACATAACTCATTTCTTAATTTATTATTAACCTTTTTTAATTTATTATTATTTTTTATTTATATTCATATTATCTTTTTGCATCATATAATCTATACTTTCACTATCAACAAAATCTATTACATTTTTATATCTTATTGCGTAATATTTATCACTCCAGCCAAGTTGTTTTTGTATTTCTTCTTTATCTGCTCCAAGCAATAAACTTATAGCAGCATAAGAATGTCTTAAATCTTTTGCAGAATAATTTTCAAGCCCTGCTAAACTAAATGCTTTGTGAACTATTACTCTGACATTTCTATCTGTTATAGAGTTGCTTTTTTGTGTTGTAAATATAAAATCATCAGTAGGTAATATTATTTCGCTTAATCCTGAATGATATCTATAGTCTTCAATAAGTTTAAAGCAGTATGGATGTAATTTTACTACTCTTTCTTTTTTACCTTTACCTAATCTAACATAATAGTTATCGTCTTCATCTACTATTAAATCCTTCCATTTAACATCTACAAGTTCATTTAACATACATCCTGTAGTTGTTAAAAATACCATTATAAGTCTATCTCTTGCATTTAATTTATAAAGAGAATCTATAAGCTGATTTATTTCTTGAATACTTAAAACATCATCTTTGCCCTTATCTCTACTTACGATAGGTTTTTCCACAAAGCTAAAAGGATTTATCTCTATATGTTTATTTCTTTGTAAAAATGAATAAAAACTATGTATATAGCTATATATTTTTTCGCTAGTAGATTTTGCATAAGTTTCTCTTATAGAACACATAAATTTCTGACAATCTTCTTTATTTACGTCTAATAAATCTTTTCCTTCTAAAAACTTTTTAAATTGTATTATCTTTAATAAATAGTCTTTTTTAGTTTTCGGATTAAAACTAAGTGAAAACTCATCATATAGCCCTAACTCTTCATTTGTTAATATTTTTATTTCGTCCATATTCTTATCCTTCCCAGTATATAAATACTTTTAACAAGTATATATTTCTAAATTAATTTTTTGATTTCTTGTAAATTAAAAAATCACTTCATCATTTAAGATTAAAGCGATTTTTTATAATTATTCTTGTTCTAGCTAGACTTTATTAAAATTTTTATTATTTCGCTTGAATCTTCATTAAATGTAGTTATTATTTTTAAATAACTTGTAGATGCATTTATAGCCAAATATATCTTGTTTAAATCTCCTACAAAATCATTTATTTGATAATCTTGTTTTGTGTCCCCTATTGTTTGATTATATAGCATTTCTAATTCACAAAAAATTACTGCTTTATATTCTAAGTTTTTTATTCCATATATATTTGAAATCGTTATTCCAACCTTTTTAGTTATATTAGTTATTTCATCTTCTGCCACCATATAAGGTATTTTTGCCTCTTCTAGGGCCTTTCTTAAAATATATTGGAAATAAATTGTCTTTCCATTTTTTAATTTTTTCTTATTATAAGGATATACTATCGCTATATCTGAATAATCTAAACCTTTTTTGTTTCTTAAAAAATCAATTTCCCATAATATTGACTCTATTTGTTCTTCTAAATCTATAACTTTTATTATTTCAGGATCTTGTCCTTGATTATATATAGACTTAGTCGGCACATATATATCATTTTTTATCATAGGTCTTAAAGTTTTAATATAGTCATTTGAGTTTTGACAAAATCTATTTATAAATTCTATTAAATTTTTATCTTGTCTATAATTTATATCTAAATCAATTTTTTGATTTACTTTTATATCATCTCGACTTTTGAATATATTTAAATCATTCGTTATATTTAGAGCATTACAATAATATATATCCAATATATTTTTTGTCTTATACAAGAATTCTGAGATAAACTCAATTTCTTCTACTTTAAAAGATTCTGCCTCATCTATAAATATACCTTTAAACATATTCTTGTTTTTTATAACATTTCGGGCTTGTTTAATTAGATTATTTAAATATTTTTCATAATCTTGTTTAAACATTCTATAATCTGCTATTAAGTCAAACTTTTTAGCGAGTTTAAATAAAAATGAAGATAATGTATGAATTTCTAAATTATTATTATCTTTATATAAAATTTCCAATTCTTCTTTTAATTGATTACACAACTTCTTTGAAGATACAAATACTATAAATCTATGTTGAGGGTATACTCTCGCTAATTTAATAGCTCTAGATAGCATTATAGTTGTTTTCCCTGTTCCAGATCCACCTTCAAATAAATTGTTGCCGTAATTTATTGATAAAGAATACTTAAGCTCATTTTTATCTAGCATTGTTGCGCTATATTCATAATCATCATTTACAAAAGTAATCTTTTTAAAATCTCTATTTATATGCTTTTGATTATTTAGTACATAGTATTCTGGACATATATCTAGAAGATACATATTTAATTCTATTTCATTATTTTCTTCTTTTAGATAAATATCTAAATCCTTTTCTTTTTCGATAATTTGTTTTAATTTATTTTTATCGATTATATTATTATTTACAAATTCTTGAGATTCGTATTCATCATAAATTTCTACATAAGGCATTATATATACAAAATTATAATTGATATTACTGTGCTGCTGTGCCATTTTTAATCTAAGCATATTATATTCTTCATTCATAACTTCAATTAATTCTTCATCTAGTATTGAAAACAATTCTTCTGAAGTGTCCATAAATTTCACAAATAATATCTTATTATCTTTAATATACAATAAATCTGTATTAATTCCTTTAAAAGGTGTTACCTTGGGTACTATTTTTACATTATCGGATATTTTTTCATAAAACTTTTCCTCAAATTCTTTTATCCTTAATGCATCTAATTGAGAGTTAATATTTATAAACTGACTCATAGTAAGCCCCCTCTCTTTCTTCTTGTAAAATTAACTCCAGAATTTAATATTCTATGTTAGAGTTCATATACTTAAATTATATCATTTAAATATATAATTTACCATAAATAGATTTCTATGCAAAAAACCCCTCTTGAATTACTTCAAGAGAGGTTATTTAATTAATTATTATTTTGCATATTCTACAGCTCTTGTTTCTCTTATTATACTAACTTTTATTTGACCTGGATATTCAAGTTCATCCTCAATCTTTTTAGTTATATCCCTAGCTAATAAATGAATTTCTTCATCATTGATTTTTTCTGGTTTAACCATTATTCTAATCTCTCTACCAGCTTGGATTGCATAAGATTTATCTACGCCATCATATGAATTTGCAATTTCTTCAAGTTTTTCTAATCGTTTAATATATGCTTCTAATGTTTCTCTTCTAGCACCTGGTCTAGCCGCAGATATAGCATCTGCTGCTGTAACTAATACTGCTTCTACAGTTTGAGGTTCATAATCACCATGGTGGGTACTCATAGCATGTATTACATCTTTAGATTCTTTGTATCTTCTAAGTAAGTCCATACCTATTTCAACATGTGTACCTTCCATTTCATGGTCAACTGCCTTACCTATGTCATGAAGCAACCCAGCTCTTTTTGCTAGTTTTATATCTGCACCTATTTCTGCTGCCATAATACCAGCTATATGTGCAACTTCTATAGAATGTTTTAAAACATTTTGTCCATAACTTGTTCTATAGTTAAGTCTACCTAATAGTTTTACTAATTCAGGATGTAGACTATGAACACCTGTTTCAAATATAGCTTGTTCACCATATTCTTTTATAATATTCTCTACTTCCTTCTTAGCTTTTTCAACCATCTCTTCTATTCTTGCTGGGTGTATTCTACCATCTGATATAAGTTTTTCTAAAGCTATTCTTGCAATTTCCCTTCTAATAGGGTCAAAACCAGATAATATTACAGCTTCTGGAGTATCATCTATTATTAAATCGATACCTGTTAATGTTTCTAAAGTTCTAATATTTCTACCTTCTCTACCTATTATTCTACCCTTCATTTCATCATTTGGTAGGTTAACTACTGTTACTGTAGTTTCTGCAACATGGTCTGCTGCACATTTTTGAATCGCATATCCAATTATTTCTCTTGATTTCTTTTCAGCATCTTCTTTTGCTTGAGTTTCGATTTCTTTAATCATTATAGACATTTCATGTCTTACTTCTTTTTCAGCATTACTTAGTATTATGTCTTTTGCTTTTTCACTAGTAATTCCTGATATATCCTCTAATTTTTCGAGTTGTTTTACTTTTATAGCTTCGACTTCTTTTTGTTTTTCATCTACTGCTCTTAGTTTTTGATTTAAATTAGATTCTTTACTTTCTATGCTTTGTTGTTTTCTATCTAGAGATTCTTCTTTCTGAATTACTCTTCTTTCATATTTTTGTAATTCACTTCTTCTTTCTCTATTTTCTTTTTCGGCATCACTTCTAAATTTGTGAATTTCTTCTTTTGCTTCTAGAAGTTTTTCTTTTTTCATTGTCTCTGCATCTTTGTTTGCTTGATCTATTATATTCTTAGCTAAGCTATCTGCTTCGCCAATCTTTGCTTCTGATATATTTTTTCTTACAAAATATCCAGCTCCAATACCTATAGCCAAACCAACTACTGCTGCTATAATTGCTGCTACTATGACATCCACCTCCTTTGTTATTTAATCCCAAAATTCAATATTACTCCTTATTTTCACATTCATCTAGGTTAGCTTGTTTAATTTTCAAGTTAACATTTTTTAATATGATAAGTATTACATTTATAATCTTGGAATACTGCTATTTGAGTTATCTACTATAATATAGATAACTCATGTATCAATTTTAAAATTAAATATTTTATAATTGATAACAAAAATTATATTAAATTAGAATACTTTACCTCATTTAATTTTATAATTTTTTCTAGCTTGTGTCAAGTTTATAGGTGGTTTATAGCAATTATTATTCACCTGCAATATCATTTGCATTTTGATTATCTTCATTTAATTCATCTTCTTCTAAATCTCTATATTCTGGTCCTAATTTATAATATTTTCTTACTTTTTCTTCTATCTCATTAGTTAAGTCCATATTATCAGCTAAAAACTTTTTAACATTTTCTCTACCTTGTCCTAATTTTATATCTTGATAGTTGTACCAAGAACCAGATTTTTTAACTATATCTACATTTGCAGCTATATCTAATAAATCTCCTATTTTTGATATACCTTCTCCATACATTATATCGAATTCAGCTTGTTTAAATGGTGGGGCAACTTTATTTTTTACAACTTTAACTCTTGTTCTACTTCCTAAAATTTTGTCACCTTGTTTTATTGTATCTATTTTTCTTACGTCTAATCTTACAGAAGAGTAGAATTTAAGCGCACGCCCACCAGTTGTAGTTTCTGGATTTCCGAACATTATACCTACTTTTTCTCTAAGTTGGTTTATGAATATTGCAACACAATTTGATTTTTTAATTGAACCTGTTAATTTTCTAAGGGCTTGAGACATAAGTCTGGCTTGTAGACCTACATGAGAGTCTCCCATATCTCCTTCTATCTCTGCTTTTGGAACTAACGCTGCAACTGAGTCTATTACAATTATGTCTATTGCACCACTTCTTATTAATGCTTCAGTTATTTCTAGAGCTTGTTCTCCTGTATCTGGTTGAGATATTATTAGGTTGTCTACATCTACACCTAATGCTCTTGCATAAACTGGATCTAGGGCATGCTCAGCATCTATGAAAGCTGCTATTCCGCCGTTTTTTTGTGCTTCTGCAACTGAGTGAAGTGCTACAGTTGTTTTACCTGAAGACTCTGGTCCGTATATTTCAACTATTCTACCTCTTGGAAGTCCGCCTATACCTACTGCTATATCAAGACCTATTGAACCTGTTGATATAGAGTCTACCACCATAGATGAAGCTTCACCTAATCTCATTATTGAGCCTTTACCAAAATCTTTTTCTATTTTTCCTAAGACGTGATTTAACGCATCTAATTTTTCTTTTTCTATAGTCATAATTATTTATTCCTCCACATACTAAATTTATATTAATTTTTTATAATCAAACATTTGTTCGCTTGTATATTTATTATATCTTATAAAACTTTTATAGTCAATTGATAAGTAAATTATTTTTGCCCACTTTAATCTA
>OGGM01001215.1_pt1 | contig 10022 bp, 10 predicted proteins | sample 1571251 | NCBI WGS metagenome assembly OGGM01 (sample SAMEA2582076, study PRJEB24529) | metagenome | biome: Human gut stool | place: China | collected 2011 | reverse complement strand
TATTTTGAAGAGGGTTGCCGATAATGATCAGGATGAGAAGGTGGACTTGATTATGAAGAGTATTGTGCCGACTTATGTTAGAAGGGAAGAGGTTGTTGTGTAGGCTGGGGTGCTTGAAAGTAGTATAGATACCGGCTTATATAGAAGTAAAAAGGTTTTATAGGAGGAATTAAGTGTAAATGGATGAGGGGAAGGTTGGAATATATCGATATTTTAAAAGAGTGATTGGATTTGTGATTTCCTTGATAGGGTTTATTGTACTAATACCAGTATTTTTAATATTGATTGTATGTATAAAATTGGATTCAAAAGGACCGATTTTATTCAAACAAAGAAGAATCGGTCTTCATAAAAAAGAGTTTAATATATTAAAATTTAGAACGATGAAGATAGATACACCAAAAGACACACCGACACATTTATTAGAAAATCCAGACATGTACATAACTAAGGTTGGAAAATTCCTTAGAAAGACAAGTTTGGACGAGTTGCCACAAATTATAAATATCATCAAAGGTGATATGTGTATTGTTGGGCCTCGTCCAGCACTTTGGAATCAATACGATTTGATTGAAGAACGCGACAAATATGGAGCAAACGACATAGTCCCAGGGCTTACAGGATGGGCACAAATCAACGGGAGAGATGAGTTGCCGATTGATGTTAAAGCAAAACTAGATGGAGAATATGTCAAAAGATGTAGCTTTGGTTTTGATGTGAAATGTTTCTTTTTAACATTTGTAAAAGTATTAAAAAGAGATGGAGTTGTTGAAGGAAAGACAGAAGAGCAAATAGTTGTAAAACAGACTAATGAATAGGTGGGGAATTTATGAAAAAGGTGTTGATACTATCAAACCATTTCGCAACGATTTATAAATTTAGACGAGAATTGGTGGAGAAATTAGTAGAAAAGGGATATGAAGTAGTAGTATCGCTGCCAGAAGGCGACAACAAAGAGATAGAAGCACTAGGAGTTAGAATAATAGAAACTTATGTAGACAGAAAAAGTTTAAACCCAATAAAGGACATTAAACTTTTTCTGGACTATTTAAAAATAATCAAAAAAGAAAAACCAGACATAGCAATAGGCTACACAATCAAGCCTAATATTTATGGAGGGATGGCATCGAGAATTCGCAAAACGCCATTTATCGCCAATGTAACTGGGCTTGGGAGTGCTTATTACAAAGGTGGAATGTTGAAAAAAATCGTCAGCACACTTTATAAAGTTGGACTTAAAAAAGCGAAATCTGTGTTTTTTGAAAATGTGCAAAACGCCCAAGTTATGATAGACGACAAAACAATCACAAAAGAACAAGCAGTCGTTATGAACGGTGCCGGGGTAAACCTTGAAAGATTCAGCTTTAGCCCAATGCCAAAAGACGACATCACAAAGTTCTTGTTTGTCGGAAGGGTTATGGAAGAAAAAGGCGTCAACGAACTGTTCGACGCAATCAAAAAAATCAAATCAGAAGGAATCAAAACAGAGTTTGGATTTCTAGGCTGGTTTGAAGAGGATTATAGCCAGATTATAAAAGATTTGGAAGCAGAAGATTATATAAAATACTACGGCTACCAAAAAGACGTCGTAAAATTTATGAGAGAAGCACACTGCATCGTCCTTCCATCATATCACGAAGGAATGGCAAATGTGTTGTTGGAAGGAGCATCAATCGGAAGGGCGCTCATTGCAAGTGACATCCACGGATGCAAAGAGTCGATTATAAATGGTGTCAGCGGATTTACTTGTAGGGTTAAGGATAGTGGTGATCTTTATGACAAGATTAAGAAGTTCGCGATGATGAGCTATGATGATAAGGCGAAGATGGGACAGTGTGGCAGAAGGCATATGGAGGATGTTTTTGATAAGAGGAAGGTAGTTGAGATGACTGTTGAGGAGATTGAGAGGTAGACAATGCAGGTATATTGGTTTATGTTAGGATGGGTGATATTGTTTGGAATATTATCACAAGTTACAGCTAAAAGAGTATATGTAGGACAAAATTTAGATGGTGATATGTATGAATCAAGGGCAAATTTATTTATGGCATTTGTTACTTTTGCTGTGATTATATTTTTTGCTGGAGTTAGAAGTAATGTAGCAGATACAAGTGCTTATATAAAAATGTTTAATGATTATCCATTATTTCAAAATGCACATGATGTTATATTTGATAGCAGTGCAAGAGAGCCTGGGTTTAGATTATTTTCTATATTAATAAAGACTTTTATATCTGATAATTATGCTGTTTGGCTTTCTATAATTGCGGTTATTAGTGGTATATGTGTAATGATACCTCTTTATAAATATTCATGCAATTTTGGGGTTAGTGCCTTTTTATTTATGGCATCTTGTCAGTTTACTTGGATGTTTAACGGAATGAGACAGTTTTTAGTTGCAGCCATTATATTTAGTTGCACAGGACTTATTTTAAAAAATAAACCTTTATTATATATACTTATAGTTTGTGTATTGGCAACAATACATAAATCAGCATTTATATTAATACCTATGTATTTTATTGCTCAAGGGGAACCATGGAATAAGAGAACTTTGATATTTATAGGATGTATAGTCTTAGCAATGTTATTTACAAGTAAATTTACAAGTTTATTAACAGATGTTGTTGAACAGACAGATTATGCAGGTTCTGTAAATGAATTTAAAGATATGGATGATGGAACTAATCCAATTAGAATATTAGTTGAATCAATACCTATAATTTTAGCATTTATATATAGAGATAAGATAAAAGATAAATTAACTCCAATTATTAAATTAAGTATAAATATGTCATTGATTGCAAGTGGCCTTTATATAATATCAAAGATTGCTAGTAGTGGTATACTTCTTGGAAGACTTCCAATATATTTTTCGATGTATAATTTGATATTGCTTCCATGGTTATTAAAGAATATATTTGAGAAAAGAGAAAAAGATTTAGTATATTACATTATGATAATTTGCTATTTAATATTTTTCTATTATCAATTAAATGTAGTTGCTGGAAAAGCATCATATATAAGTGAAATATTAAAGATAAAATATTAATATCAAGGAGAAAGATTTTATGTTAAGTATCATTTTACCAATATTTAATATGGAAAAGCATTTAAATCAATGTGTAGATAGTATATTAAATCAAACATACAAGGACTATGAATTAATTTTAGTTGATGATGGTTCTACAGATAAGTCTTCACAGATGTGTGATGAGTATGCTGAGCAGGATAATAGAGTAATAGTTATACATAAAGAAAATGGTGGACTTTCAGATGCTAGAAATACAGGAGTTAAAGTAGCAAAAGGAGAATATATATTTTTTATTGATAGTGATGATTTTTTAGATGATAATAAAGCATTAGAAAAAATAGTTAATAGATTAAAAAAGAGTAATGCAGATGTTTTAAATTTCGGATTTAAAAAATACTATGCAAATGAAGATAAAGAATATAATTATTTTAAAATAGATAAAAACATGCCAATAGAATATTGTAAAGACGAAAAAGGATTTGAATTTTTAATGCAAAATTCACTCTATATTGCCTCTGCATGGAATAAAGTTATAAGAAGGCAATTATTTGAAAAAAGTGATTTGTCATTTAAAAAGGGGATATATTCAGAGGATATTGATTGGTGTGCAAGATTATTAATAGTAGCAAAAAAATTTGATTTTATAAATGAAAGTTTTTATTGTTATAGACAAAGAGAAGGTTCAATATCAAAAAGTATATCAAATAAAAATTTAAAGGACTTAAAAGATGCAATAGTTATTTGTTATGATATGTCTGAAAATTTACAAGGTGATTTTAAAAACTATTATTTAAGTTATGTAGCTTATCAGTATGCTACATTTTTAGTATGTCAAGCTAAAGTAAAATTAGACAAAGAAAATAAGACATATATAGATCAAATGAGGGAATATTCATTTTTATTAAAGTATAGCAATAATAAAAAAGTAAGAATTTTATATATTTTACATAGAGTTTTGAGATATAAAAACTTGTGTAGATTAATGAGAATTTTTTATGGAGTTAAATAAAGATTGGAGATAAAAGTATGCCACAAATTACTATATTTACGCCTACATATAATCGAGCATATTGTCTTCATAAATGTTATGAAAGTATGAAAAGGCAGAAAAATAAAGATTTTATATGGCTCATTATAGATGATGGTTCTACAGATAATACAGAAGTATTAGTAAAACAATGGAAACAAAACGACAATGGTTTTGAAATTAAATATATTTATAAAGAAAATGGTGGTATGCATACAGGATATAATACTGCCTATAAACATATAAATACGGAATTAGCAATGAACATAGATTCTGATGATTATTTAACAGATACAGCTATAGATGATATTTTAGATTTTTGGAATAAAAATAAACGTTCTGACGTTGGGGGTATCTATGCATTAGATATATTTGATAATGGCAAAGTTATAGGTGAACCTTTCCCGGAGGATTTGAAAGAATTTAAAGGATGGGGATATAAATATATTTATTATAGTAACAATGGAAAGAAAAAGGTTCATAAAAATAGAGGAGATAAAAAATTTATAGGTGTTACAGACATTATAAAACAATATCCAGATATACCAGTATTTGAAGGAGAAAAATACTATAGTTTATATTACAAACAACATAGAATTGAAGCAGATTATTCAATTTTAATTTATAACAAACCAGTTTGTGTAGTTGAATATATGGAAGATGGAAGTTCTAATAATATGTTTAGTCAGTATGTCAAAAATCCAAAAGGATTTTGTGATGAAAGAAAATTTGTTATAGATAATTCACCATCATTATATTTATGTTTTAATTCTTCAATACATTATGTGGCAGAGAGTAAAATAGCTAATAATAAAAATTATTTAAGCGAAGTAAAACGAAAATTTCCAGTTATACTATCAATACCTGCAGGAAATTTATTGTATTGGTATATCAGAAAGAAGGTTAAATAATGAAAGTAGCATTTATAGTATTATATTTTGGAAAATTACCTAATTATTTTAGCTTGTTTTTGAAGTCTTGTGAAATAAATAAAGACTTCACATGGTTTATTTTTACTGATGACCAAACAAAATTTAATTATCCTGAAAATGTTAAAAAGATTGATATGAATTTTGGACAATGTAAAAATATATTTCAACAAAAATTTGATTTCAATATTGCATTAAAAACACCTCAAAAATTATGTGATTATAAATGTGCTTATGGATATATACTTCAAGATTACATAAAAGATTATCAATTTTGGGGACACTGTGATATAGATTTGATTTTCGGCAACTTAAATAACTTTGTTACAAAGGAACTTCTTCAAAATTATGACAAGTTATATACATTAGGCCATTTAACAATATATAGAAATGATGAATTAATAAATAAACAATTTATGAATGAAATTAATGGACAATATCGTTATAAACAAGTTTTTACTGATGACAATGGATGTGGATTTGACGAATGGATTGGTGAAAATATCAATAATATTTTTTATAATACAGAATATAGATTCTTAGATACAGCAATCGGTGCTGATTTAGATCCATACAATACAAGTTTTATCTTAGCTTGGTATGATAAACAAAAAAAAAGATATATTAGGGATAAAGTAAAAAATAATGTATTTGAATGGAAAAATGGAAATTTATATAGATTTTATGAAAATGAAGATAAAAATAAAATAAAAAAAGAAGAATTTCCATATGTTCATTTCCAAAAGAGAAATATGCATTTTGACAAAGAAATTTTAGATGCAGATGATTTCTTTGTTATACCTAATAAATTTATATTTGAAAATAAAGATATTAAATCAATGTTGGATATAGCAAAAAAATCATCAGTTATTAATTATCAATATTTTAAAGTTAAATATAAAAGTTTAAAATCTAGACTTAAAAATAAAAATTTTAATTTTAGTAATGTATTTAAATAGTATGAGGTGGAATTAATGATAAAAGTTTTATTTTTTATCCATGATTTGATGCATGGTGGGGCAGAAAAAGTGTTAGTTAACTTAGTTAATAATATGGATAAGAAAAAATTTGATATAACAGTATTATGTTTATTCGATGAGGGTGTTAACAAAAAATACTTGAATGATGATATACATTATAAATATGTATTTAAAAAAGCCTTTCGAGGAAATACAATTTTATTAAAATTATTTTCACCTAAAACTTTATATAAAAAAATGATAAAAGACGAATATGATATAGTGATATCTTATTTAGAAGGAAGTTGCACTAGAATTATTGCTGGAGCTGATAATGACTTAAAAAAAATTGCATGGGTTCATGCCACAGAATCGATAAAAGAGTTCAAATATTCATATAGATCATTGAAAGAAGCTAAAGAGACATATTATAAGTACAATAAAGTTATATGTGTATCAGAAGAAGTTAGCAAAAACTTAAGTAAATTGACTGGACTAGAGGATAGTATAGATGTTAAATACAATGTTAATGAAACTGATAAAATTATAAAGTTGTCTAATATATATGCAGAAGAAATAAAGCAAGAAGATGGGATTTTTAATATCTGTGCAGTTGGAAAAGTTGTACATAATAAGGGATTTATGAGGTTAGCACATGTATGTAAGCGATTATCGTACGAAGGTTATCGTATGAAAGTATATATACTTGGTATAGGGGATGAGCAAGATAAAGTTATATCATATTTAAAAGAAAATGATATAGAAGATGTTTTTTGCTTTTTAGGTTATCAAGAAAATCCGTATAAATATATAGCTGCATGCGATTTATTTGTATGTTCTTCTTATAAAGAGGGATTTAGTACAGCGACAACAGAGGCTTTAATAGTTGGAACACCAGTTGTCGTTACTAACTGTTCTGGTATGAGGGAGATGTTAGGTGATAATGAATATGGATTAATTGTTGATAATAGTGAAGATGGAATATATCAAGGTTTAAAGAAACTTATGGATGATAAAGAATTATTAATTCATTATACAGAACAATCAAAAATAAGAGGAAGGTTTTTTGAAAAGCAAAGAATTGTTGATGATATACAAAATATGATGATTAACTTAATACAGGAGTAGAAAAATGGGAATTTTAAAAGAATTTATATATAGATTAAGGGGAGAGTATACTACTGAAAAATTAATTAAAATGGGTTTAAAAGTAGGAAAAAATTTTAATAGATTAAATGGAGTAATAATAGATCCAGCACATTGCTGGTTAATTACAATAGGCGATAATGTTGGTTTAGGTCCAAGAGTACATATTTTAGCACATGATGCAAGTACAAAACAATATTTAAATTATACAAAAATAGGAAGGGTTAACATAGGAAATCATGTTTTTATTGGAGCAGATAGTATAGTTCTTCCTAATGTAACAATAGGAAATAATGTAATAATAGGTGCAAATAGTACTATTACAAAAGATATTCCATCAAATTCAGTTTATGCAGGTAATCCTGTACGATTTATATGTACAATTGAAGAATATATTGATAAGAATAGAATAAAAATGAAGAATTGTCCTATTTATGGAGAAGAATATACCATACGAGGAAATATTGATAATGCTAAAAAACAAGAGATGTATAATGAATTGCAGAGTAAAATAGGATTTATAGATTAAAGGGGGATTTATATGATAGATAAGGTAATTCATTATTGTTGGTTTGGGAATAATCCTAAAAGTGATTTGATTAATAAATGCATAGAGAGTTGGAAAAAATATTGTCCAGAGTATAAAATCATAGAATGGAATGAACATAATTTTGATATTAATATGTGTGAATTTACAAAAAATGCCTATAAAGCGAAAAAATATGCATTTGTATCAGATGTGGCAAGAATATGGGCTATTTATAACTATGGTGGAGTTTACTTAGACACAGATGTTGAATTATATAAATCATTAGATGAATTATTAAATTATAAAGCCTTTTTTTGTTTTGATAATGGAAGAGGTATTAATACTGGTTCAGGATGTGGTGCAGAGAAAAATCATGCCTCTATGAAAGCATTATTAGATGATTATAGAAATCAACAATTTGAATTAGATGGAAAAAGTAATGTAGTATGTGTACATTTAAATACTATTGTTTTACAAAATAAATATCCAAAGTTTGAGAAGGTGGATAAAACTCAAGTAATAGATAATATGATATTTTTATCCTCAGGTGATAAGAATAGTATTTGTAAACACCATGCAGAAGGAAGTTGGATAGAAAGTTTTGATAAAAGTATGTTGAAACATCATAGTAGAATCAAGATGTCAATTTTAATGAAATTAAGAAATCCTAAAATATTTGAATTTATAGTTAAGTATTTTGGAACTAGAGGAGAAAGAATATATGAGTTTTTAGTATATGATTTTTTGGATTTAAAGATTAGCTATTTTATAAAAAAATATATCTAGGGGGAATTATGGATTTATTAATTAGTATTATTATACCTGCTTATAATATTGAAAACTATATTGTAAGATGTTTAGACAGCCTTCTAAATCAAACTTATAAAAATCTTGAGGTTATAGTTGTTGATGACGGTTCAAGTGATAATACAGGAAAAATTATAGATGATTATGCATCTAAATATGAGAATATAAAGGTTATACATAAGAAAAATGCTGGTGTATCTGCAGCAAGAAATTCGGGTATTGATGTTGCAAATGGTGATTATATTGGTTTTGTTGATGGTGATGATACTGTTGATAAAGAGATGTTCGAAGTTCTTATCGATAATGCTATAAAATATGATGCTGACATTTCACACTGTGGTTATAAGATGGTTTTTCCAAGCAGGATAGATTATTATTATAACACTGGAGAATTGATTGAACAAGATAATGAATTAGGATTAAAAGATTTAGTTTTAGGACAGAGGGTAGAACCAGGACTTGTAAATAAATTATATAAAAGAGATTTATTTACAACAGTTAGAATGAACGAGAATATAAAGATAAATGAAGATTTATTAGCTAATTATTATCTATTTAAGCAATCATCAAAATCAGTTTTTTATGATAAATGTATGTATAGTTATATAGTAAGAAAAGGTTCAGCAGCAACTAGTAAAATTAATATAAATAAGATAGTTGATCCTGTTAAGGTTAGAAGAGAAATGCTAGAGGATACCAGAAAAGAATCTAATTTATATAATTTGATGTATGAACGATATATTCTTGCATTAGTTTCAATATGTAGAAATGTTAAAATTAGAAAAAATAAAAAGTATAAATTTTATATTAATGATGCAAAGAAAAAATTGAAATACGAAATTAATAATATTAGAAAAAATAAAGCTATTAGTAAAAAAACAAAGTTGATGGTTATAGGAAATTTATATTTTAGTAGGATTTTCTATATTATTGATGATATTCATGCAGTAAGAACTGGGAATAGAACAAAATACGAAGTGAAGTAGGTGAGGTTATTGGGTGATAAGATAAGTGTAATTGTTCCGATTTATAAGGTTGAAGATTATTTACATAGATGTGTCGATAGTATTATTAACCAAACTTATACTAATTTGGATATAATTCTTGTTGATGATGGTTCTCCTGATAATTGTCCTATGATATGTGATGAATATGCTGCAAGAGACAGCAGAATTAGGGTTATACATAAAGAAAATGGTGGATTGTCAGATGCTAGAAATACTGGGTTAGAAATAGCCACAGGTGAATATATTTCATTTATTGATAGTGATGACTGGATTGATATAAATATGTATGAATTAATGTTAAATAATATTAAAAAATATAATGCAGATATTGTTACAAGTAATATAAATTATATATATGAAAATCAAGTAAATAAAAAATATAATGAAAATGAAATAGTTGTATTTGAAACAGAAACTGCTATGAAAGGGCTAATACAAGGTGGTCTAGTACAAGCTGTTGTATGGAATAAACTTTATAGAAAAAGATTATTGGAAGGAATTTTATTTGAAAAAGGTAAATGCAATGAAGATGAGTTTTTTACATATAAAATTTTAGCTAGAAGCAAAAAAATAGTTTATAACCC
>OGGM01001212.1_pt1 | contig 10033 bp, 7 predicted proteins | sample 1571251 | NCBI WGS metagenome assembly OGGM01 (sample SAMEA2582076, study PRJEB24529) | metagenome | biome: Human gut stool | place: China | collected 2011 | reverse complement strand
GACGCCACCTCTGCCGCAACCGCTGCTGAAACCTCTGCCCGCCGCTCCGGTGGCTGCGGCTCCGGCGGATGTTGCTCCCACTAACACCACCCCTGTAGCTCCGGCTCGCCCCAACACCCCCTAAACGGGGTGCGCGGGCGGGTCGGAGCGTACGCGCCTACGGGCTATCACACACATCACTGATAAGGAGAGATATGAGCCATCACGAGTACATCTTGGGCACCCGCGGGTCTGCCCTCGCCCTGACCCAAAGCCGTATCGCTGCTGAAACCGTCACCTCCCTCTACACCGAACACCAGGCACACCACGGCGCCGCAGATGCCGAGGTTGTGAACTTCACCCTGCGCACCGTCAAAACCGAAGGTGACGTGCTCACCGGACCCCTGGCAACCCTCGGCGGCACCGGCGTATTCGCGGCGGCACTGCGCCAGCGCCTGCTCGACGGTGAGAACGCCTCCGAAGAAAACCGCGTGGACATGGCAGTACACTCCCTCAAGGACCTGCCCTCCGCACCCTGCCCCGGCCTGGTCATCGCCGCAACCCTCAAACGTGAAGACCCCCGCGACGCCCTCGTGGCACGCGACGGCCTGACCCTGGACACCCTGCCCACCGGCTCCCGCGTGGGCACCGGCTCACCCCGCCGCGCCGCCCAGCTGCGTGCGCTACGCCCCGACCTTGAAATCGTGGACATTCGCGGTAACGTAGGCACCCGCATCGGCCGCGTGAAGGGCCTTGAAGAGCACGCCGGCAAGCAGGTCGTGCTCCGCCAGAACACCGAAACTTCCGAACGAGCCGACCACGGTGTAGGCACCGAACGCAGCGGCGACTGCGACGCCGTGGTGCTCGCCGTCTCCGGTCTGAAGCGCCTGGGCAAGGAAGAACTCATTACCGAGTACATGGACCCCACCCGCATGCTGCCCGCCCCCGGCCAGGGTGCGCTCGCCCTGGAAGTGCGTGAAAGCGAGTTCGAAAACCCGGACCCCGCCGCGCTCACCGACCCCGAGGTGGCACGCCCGGTCCGTGCCCTCGGCCGTGCCCTGCTCGCCGCAAACCACTACGAAACCCGCCTCGCCGTCAGCGCCGAACGTGCCCTGCTACGCCGCCTCGAAGCCGGATGCGCCGCCCCCATCGGCGCTTTCGCCGAGATCGTTGAGGGCGACCTGGTGCTCAACGTTGTGGTGGCCTCCCCGGACGGCACCGACATGCTGCGCCACACCTCGGCAACCGCCGAACTGGATGTGCCCGGTGCCGAACGCCTGGGCGTGCGCGTGGCGGAAGACCTGCTGCAGATGGGTGCCGCTGCCCTTGCCGGTTTGGACCTGAAGTAGGCGCCATGTCTGCCCCGTGTTCTGAATCCCCGCAGGTTGATGCTCGGCAGGTTGATGCCCCGCCTTCTGAATCACCGCGCACGGTTCTGCTGACCCGCTCCGCCGCCCAGGGTGCCGCCTTCGCACGCGCCCTCGCCGAGGAAAGCGCACAGAACGGGTTGGGGGAGCCCCGGGTACTCTTCGCCCCGCTACAGCAGGCACGCACCGTCAAACCGGGCGCAGACCACGCCGCCGCGCTGGAGGCGCTCGCCTCCGGCCACTATGCGTGGGTGAGCTTCACGAGCGCCAACACGGTTCGCGCCTGCGCCGAGCTGTGGGGTGACGACTTCGCCCGCGCCTGCGCGAGTGGGGGAGTGCGCATCGCCTGCGTGGGTGCGGCAACCGCCCGCGCCGTGTACTCCCAGCTAAGGCTGGGCACGGATTTTCAGCCGCAGGTGCAGAGCGCCGCCGGTATGCTCGCGGAGTTTGAACGCCCCGCAACTGATTCAGCTGCAGTGCTGGTTCTGGAAGGCTCCAACGCCCGCCCGACCCTGCGTGATGGCCTCAAGAACCTGGGCTGGGACAGCCGCCGCTGCGTGCTCTACGACATGGTGCCCGCCGAGCAGGTAGCACCCGGTGAACTGAGCCTTGCCGCCGCTCGCGCGCTCGTGCAGGGGAATGCCGTAGACGCACACGCCCCGGAAACCCCCGCGCTGGATGTGCTGGTGGTGACCGCCCCCTCCCGCCTGTACGCCCTGCTGGACGGCGCCCCCGCGCTATCGCCCGAGTCTGTGCCGCCCGAATCCGTGCCGCCGGTGGTGGCGATTGGGGCGAGTACCGCCTCCGCATGCCGCGCCCTGAACCTGCGTTATGTGCAGGCCGATTCGCCCTCCCCGCAGGATTTGGCGCGCGCCGCCGCATCCCTGATTTAGGCGCATCCCTCATCTAGGCCTCAATAAGACACATCTAAGACCACATATTTTTATCGAGTTTTCAGGAGAGATCATGAACCTCACCCGCCGCCCGCGCCGTCTGCGCACCACCGCAGCCATGCGCTCCCTCGTCGCTGAGACCACCCTGCGCCCCGCGCAGCTGATTCAGGTGTTCTTCGTTCGCGACGGTATCGACGAGCCGCAGCCGATTCGCTCCATGCCCGGTCAGTACCAGCACACCCTGGAGAGCATCATCCCCGCCGTGCGTGAGGCGTACGAGGCGGGCATCCGTTGCATTGACCTGTTCGGCATTCCCCGCGATGCGGATAAGGACGAGGTCGGCTCGACCGCCTGGGATCCGCAGGGCATCCTGAACCGTGCGATTGCGGTGTGCCGTGAGGAGTTTGGCGATGACCTGGTGGTTATGGCTGATACCTGCCTGGATGAGTTCACGAGCCACGGCCACTGCGGCGTGCTGGTTGATAACGGCCACGGCACGCCCGTGGTGGATAACGACCAGACGGTGGAGCTGTACTGCAAGATGGCGGTTTCGCAGGCGCGTGCGGGTGCGCACACCGTTTCGCCCTCGGGTATGATGGACGGCCAGATTGCGGCGATGCGCACCGCCCTGGACGAGGCTGGCTTCGAGGACGTGTCGATTCTGGCGTATTCGGCGAAGTACGCTTCGGCGTTCTTTGGCCCGTTCCGTGACGCGGTGGAGTCCAGCTTCACGGGTGATCGTAAGACCTATCAGCAGGATCCGGCGAACCGCCGCGAGTCGCTGCTGGAGGTGCGCGCTGACCTGGAGGAGGGCGCGGATATGGTGATGGTGAAGCCTGCTGGTAGCTACCTGGATATTGTGCGTGAGGTGGCGGAGTTTTCGCCGGTGCCGGTGGCGGCGTATCAGGTGTCGGGTGAGTACGCGATGATTGAGGCGGCTGCGGCGAACGGCTGGATTGACCGTAAGGCTGTGGTGTTGGAGTCGCTGCGTTCGATTCACCGCGCCGGTGCGGATGTCATCCTAACTTATTACGGTACGGAGGCGGCACGCTGGCTCCGCGAGCTGGACGCCTAACCCCTCTTTCTAGACGCTGAGAAGCCACATGTGTTTCGAAAAGCCACATCTTTGGTGGCTTCTCGAAACACATGTGGCTTTTCGCTGTTCGGTGACCAAAGCTGAAGACAAAATTAGAAAATCGGCATAGGATTTAAGAGATGCTTCTCTATCTTCAGAGAAGCAGGCTGGTAAACAGTGTAAATTCTGTTGATTGGAGGAACATGCTGCCAGAGGAATTTAATACTAGTAGAGGTTATAAAAAGTTTAATATGGATAATCTTGCTCGATTTGTGCTTCGTGCTCGAATTGTTCAGGAACATTCATTATCTCAAGATATTAAAATATTGGAAAAACTGACTAGGGTTGATTATAGATTAGCTCTTCGGAAGAATATTGTAACAGGGGAGGAATATTTAGGCTTTGATGATATAAACGTGCCGCATACGGAGCAAGTTGAGAGTGGGGCTGCACGTGTCCGCCCAGTATTTCTGTTATCTGATGGAATCTTTTATGCGGATGTACTTGCATTTTTATATGAAAAAATTACCGATGCTAACAAAAGGGGGGAAATTTTAGCTTTGCTTCATGAATGTCAGAGCGCTGATCCTGACTATCCAGATAGTGGTAGAAAAAAGCGTGCTGAGAACGAAGAACTTGGTATGTCAAACAAAGCTATGGCTGGTTCTTGGCTGTACGGTTCCCTAATACATGATGATGAAAATCGTAGGACATTTTCTGATGCTGTTGGAATTGAACATGTGTATCTTGCGGCTGTTCGTACTGTGGCTCGAATGATGCTGAGCGTTATAGGAATTCTTCATTTTATGGAGCCCCTTGTTTGTGAAAGTAAGCTTGATTTAGACCCTAATCTTTGGTTGGAAGACGTAATGTTCGAAGGAACTATATTATCTTTTCCGGGAGAATTGACTATTTATAGAGGGGAGCCAGGTATGATTCCCCCAAAGAATCTTGAAGCGGACATGGTAGAAGCAGAAGGCTGGAAACCAATATATAAAAGTTTTATTGCAAGATGAATAAAGGTTCAAATATTTAAATTACTGTGGGGATTTGAAAATAATCAAATCCCCACAGTCTTTACTGTTTAGAGTTTGATATTTTTTCCATGCTTGACTTTGGAATAGCAGGCGAAGAAAAATGAATGAAATGGTTAGTAAATAATAATTCTGACTCTGATGTTTTCTCTTAATAAGCAGAAGCCACATGTGGCTTTTCGCCGGTTATAAGGTTGCCAACTATTAGCCGTGTAGCTCAGCCACTAATCCACTGCACGGAAGGATGCGATACGCGCCGCCTTCTTCGTCAGCTCATTCGCCGGCTTGTACCCCAGCGTGAGACAGATAGCGCGCCCCTCCACAAAATACAGGGGCAACTTCTCGCGGTCCGCCGGGGAATCCACATCTGCCCAGCGTTCCTGCTCCAGCTTGAACGCAATATGCGCCACCAAACAATCGATGCGGTAATCCCCGAACCCAAAAGTCTGCTGGGAACCATTGGAGAAGGTGACGGCAAGACGCCAATCACTGGGCATCTGCTGATCAGGGTCTATATCCTCGGGATCGCCCGTGTACCACGGGTAAACCTTGAACCGCTCAATATCGGAGTACCGGTAGACCTTGGGCGAACGGAAAAACCGCCCACACTTCACCACGGTCGGCGTGAACTGGTAGTACGAACGCACCGTACACCACAGGTACGGAATAGCTAGCGCGTAGACAACAAGAAACGCTATTGACGTCTTACCAATGTAGGTGGGCTCGTAACCGAGCAGCTCAGTGTTCGCGAGCGAATGAAGGTAACAGAGCAGAAAGAAACCACCCACAGGAATCGCCACAAAGAGGAAGATTCCCTGCCCCTTCCAATCAACATGAATGGGCTCACTACTGGGCATAGCGGTCGTGGTGCGGAACGGGGCACTGAGCCGACCAAACGTCCTGGCGTAGATAGCGGGCATGCCCAGGTGACGTTCATTGGGGCTGAAACCGCGTGCGACGCGCCAGCCGCGGCGACCCCAACGCGCCGCCCAATACACCAGGAGGAACGGCAGAAGCAGCCCCGGAATCAGAATCCCGTCGTACGCCATATCCCAGTACAGAACGAACGTCGAATAGACAATCACACACGCCCAGCCGTACACGAGGATATGCCCGAAATCCATAATGATGTTCGAGCCCTTGATGCTTTCCAGTTGGGCTTCAGCCCTGCGGAATGCCGCTTCTTCCTGCTCGGAGGTGAGGTAAGTGCCAGCATCCGCGAGCTCTGTAATTGCCTTCTTCACATCCTCGACGGGCGAACCCATCACCGAGGTGTAGACTTCGCGCGCTCGCGAGGCGCCAATAAGCGTCGGGTAGGCGACCTCCACCAGCAGGCAGCACGCCAGGTAGATGAAGAACGCCACCAGCCACACGTTGCGCACCTGCTCCATGGGCAGGCCCAGAGTTGCAAGGTCCATGAGTTGTCCTCTCTACGGGTATCGGCGATGGTGTGTCTATGGTGCTCAGAAGCCACATGTGTTTCGAAAAGCCACGTCTTATGTGGCTTCTCGAAACACATGTGGCTTCTCGCGGTATAAGAGCGGGATAAAAGCCGCCTACTTGTACTGCGCCTTCTGGAAGGATGCGCGGCGTGCCGCCTCCTCCGCATGCTTACCGGCAGGCTTGTAACCCATGGTCGTGCAGATGACGCGGCCGTCCACGAAGTACTTCGCCAACATTTCACGGTCCGCCGGCGAATCCAGCTGCGCCCAGCGTTCCTGCTCAATCTTGAACGCAATCTGCGCCACCAAACAATCAATCTGGTGATCATTGAGCGCATAGTTGTGCTTGCGGCCGCCGGGAAGCAGAATCTCCAGCCGCCACTGGCTCGCGTCCTTCGGGTTCAGCTTGATAGCGTCCGGGTTCTTCGGGTACACACGGAACGCGCGAATCTCAGAGTAGGGGCGGGACTTCGCCGGAAGGAGCAGACGCCCAGCCTGGAACGAATCCGGGTTGTACACCACGTAATCGCGGTTGTACATCAGCAGCATGAGAATCAGCGGAATGTACGCCGCCGCCAAGAACCAGGAAGCGTGACCGATATAGATTGCTTCCCAATCCTCGTCGATGCTCCAGCCCGCTAGCGACGTCAAGAAGACAGCGGCGAGCAGGAACGCAATAACGTTGAGCCCCCAGTAGACGGTGCGGTCCTCACGAATCGGCTCCACACCCGGCACGGTGCCGCGCACACGGAACGGTGCGCTCAGCTTACCCAGCGTCGCCGAGTAGATGCGCGGCATGCCCAGCACACGGTCGTCCTTGCTGTAACCGCGTGCTTCACGCCAGTGACGGCGACCCCAACGGGCACCGCAATACACCATGAGGAACGGCAGAAGCAGCGCCGGTAGTACAACACCGTCGTACACGATATCCCAGTACAGGGTGAAGATGGAGACCGCCACAATCCAGCCCCACAGGTACATGACCGTGTGGAACCAGCCGCTAAACACGCCGGCGCCCTCAATAGAATCCAGCTTCTTCTTTGCCTTCTTCGTGGCGCTACCCTTGCGGGAGGAGCTCAGCGGCGCACCCATCGCGGTGCGTTCCGCGGTGGCGCGGCGCGCCTCATCAACGGGAGAGCCGGACACCTCAAGGTACAGGTCGGCTGCCTTCTCCTTCTTGATGGGCACCGGGTAGGCGACATCCACCAGCAGGCACAAGCCCACGTACACCATGAAGGCGATCAGCCACACGTCGCGTAGCTGCTCCATGGGCAGGCCCAGAGCGCTCAGATCCATGAGCGGCTCACCTCCTTACGTTTCTCAAACCCTTACACGGATGCGGCAGCAGCGGCGGCAGCCGGAAGAGCCGAGATGATACGGTCCATCGCCTCATCGTCGTGGGCGGCAGAAACGAACCACGCCTCGAATGCGCTCGGCGGCAGGTACACGCCGGATTCGAGCATGGAGTGGAAGAACGCGTTGTAGCGGCTGGTTGCCGAGGCCTTGATGTCGGCGTAGTTGTGCACGCCCGCCTCGGAGGTACCAAACGCCACCGAGAAGAGGTTACCGGCGCTCTGGATGGAGTGGTCCACACCGGCGGCGTTGAACGCCTCGGTCAGAGCCTGCTGCAGCTGGGCGCTACGCGAATCCAGGTGCGCGTAAACGGCGGCATCAGCCAGGGTCAGGGTCGTAATACCCGCCGCGACGGACAGCGGGTTACCGGAGAGAGTACCAGCCTGGTAGACGGGGCCGACCGGCGCCAGGTGCTCCATGACCTCACGCTTACCGGCCAGCGCCGCGATGGGCATACCGCCACCAATGACCTTGCCGAACGTGAAAATATCGGGAACCCAGCCGCCATCCTCGGGAGCAGCGTAACCCCAGTAACCAGCCGAAGACACACGGAAACCGGTCAGCACCTCATCAAAAATGACGAGCGCACCGTTCGCGTGAGCAATCTCGTGCAGGCCACGGTTGAAACCGGGCTCGGGGGTCACCACACCCATGTTGCAGGGCGCCGCCTCAGTAATAATTGCGGCAATCTGACCCTCATGGTTCGCGAACGCCTCACGCACAGCGTCCAGGTCGTTATAGGGCAGAACGATGGTCTCCGCGGCGGTTGCGGCAGTCACGCCAGCAGAACCCGGCAGCGCCAGGGTTGCCACGCCCGAACCCGCCTCGGAAAGCAGCGCATCCACGTGACCGTGGTAGCAGCCCGCGAACTTAATAATCTTGTCGCGACCGGTCACACCACGCGCCAGACGGATAGCAGTCATGGTCGCCTCAGTACCGGTGGACACCATACGCACCTGATCAATCGCACCGGGAATCGCCGCGTTAATACGGTTGACCACCAGCTCAGCCAGCTCAGCCTCCGGCGCGCTCGCCGCACCAAAAGACAGGCCGCGCTCAGCCGCCTGCTGAACCGCCTCAACCACCTGCGGATGCGCGTGGCCCAGAATCGACGGGCCCCACGAGCAGACCAGGTCAACGTACTCGTTGCCGTCCGCATCGTACAGGTACGCGCCCTTAGCCTTCGCCGCAAACGCAGGGGTGCCGCCCACAGAATTGAAAGCACGCACCGGGGAATTCACACCGCCGGGAATCACCGCGCGAGAACGCTCAAACAGGTTCTCGCTAGCTTCGTGGTGCAGCGGGTGGGTAGAGGAAGGAGTCATCGTATCGGTGCCTTTCAACAGAGACGGCGAACTAAAGAATTACAGGGGACGATGCGCACCAGGCAACGAAGCCAGCACGCTATGAGCGTCCCGTACCTAACCATCATAGGCGCTACAGATGAACCGCAGGTGACAAGCACCTGAACGTACCGAAAGGTGACGATAAAACACAACAGACAAGTTAGGTAACAGAAAGAAGAATACGGCGGCTAACGCAGGTGCCGGTCGGTATCCAGACGGTTCAACACCTGAGTGTCCTGATCAAACAGCCAGTTCTTATCAAAGAGCAGACGCACAAACGCCAAGCCCATACCCAACGCCATGAAAATCAGTAGGGACTGCACAAAACCGGTCGCCGCCGAATACATGTCACCGCTGGCAAAATGCGACATAGAACGGTAGAACAGCACACCCGGAACCATCGTCACCACCGCTGGAACCGACAGGGAAATACGCGTGTACTTACGCTGATGCAGCGGCGCCACAATCTCAGCCAAAATACCCACACCAAACACGGCAATCGTCGCCGCCATATGCGCGGGCATACCCGCCTCCACCATGTGAATACGGGCGGGGTTCGCCACCGCAGCAATCACGCCACCCCACACGCACGCCACCGGGGAGGCGGCAAAAAGCATCGCGAAGCCAGCCGCCGCAACACCCGAAGAAAGCACCTGCAGAAGCAAATCCAGGGTCGGATCCAGAGTAAGAGGCGCCGGAGTAGCCAACGGCAAATGGAACAGCGAACCCAACAGCCACACCGCAAACGACGCACTAATCAGTAGCAAACCCACATACGTCAGACGCGAAATACCCGCCAAAAAGTCCATGCGAGAAATGTCGAGCATACCCGTCACCATGGGGAAACCCGGCACCAAGAACAGCACCGACGAAATAAAACCAATCATATGGTTCGGGCTAACCCAACCCGCCGCAACCAGCACATTAACAACCGCAATGTACAGACCCGCCGCCAGGAAACCACACGCCATCCACGTCGCCATGTGGCTCACCCCGCGCTTGAGCAGAGTCGAACGCAAATACTGGCCGGCACCCGCCGCCAAGAACACGACCGAGCACTCCACCAGACCGCCACGGTTCAGAAACGCGAACCCGGCACACGCCACAGCCGACGCCAACGCCAGCATCCACGGGGTGTACAGCGGCTTCGCCGAATCGATACGGTCCAGCTCGGCGTTCGCCTCAGCCGGGGTGATCTTCTCGGGAAGCTCAGAAATGAACTTACCCAACTGATCCAGCTTATGAGCGTTAATGCCCATCGTGCGCTGCTCAGCCACCTCAGTACGGAAATTACCGTCCGTGTACGAAGACGTCGAAATCTCCGTGAAGGTCACCTGCGCGTGATGCTCCTTCAACCCCACAGCCTTCGCCAGGCGCGCCATCGACGCCTTAATACGGTAGGCGCTCGCACCCGACTTCATCAGGATGCGGCCCAGGCGGAGCACCACCTGAGACTGCGCCACCAAATGCTCATGCGCCAGGCGGGTAGAACCCAAATAAATACTGCGCGTATTGGTGTCAGGGTACGGCTCGGTAGTGCGGGG
>OGGM01001206.1_pt1 | contig 10108 bp, 8 predicted proteins | sample 1571251 | NCBI WGS metagenome assembly OGGM01 (sample SAMEA2582076, study PRJEB24529) | metagenome | biome: Human gut stool | place: China | collected 2011 | reverse complement strand
CAGGAGAACTAGAAAAAACTGTCGATATTCAAATTATAGATCCCGAAAAGATAGATAAAGAAGCCAAAATTGGTGCTGCAGTAGTTGGTACTGCTGGAGCAGTTGGACTTAGGGGAATGAGTATTATTGGTAAATGTATTAAAAATAAAGATCAAAAGAATAAATCGCACATAAAAATTATTTCAGGTGTTGGTATAACAATGATTAGCGCAGGTTTATTGATTAATCATATTAAAAAAAACAAAGAACGTAGAATAACTTTAATAAGAGAGTCTGTAAGTAAAAATATAATAGATAATAACCTAACAGAACCTTTGGTTTCTATTGTAATGCCAACTTATAGAAATGATAAGTCATTAAAAGAATCAATTAATTCAATAATAAATCAGACATATAAAAATATAGAATTAGTTATTGTCGATGATAATGGTAAAAAAGAATGGAATAATAAGGTCGAAAGTATAATCAATATTTTTAAAGATAAGATTTATATTAACTTAATTGTAAATGAAATTAATCAAGGTTCGGCAAAAACTCGTAATATTGGAATAGATGCTGCTAAAGGAGAATATATAACTTTCTTAGATGATGATGATATTTATTTACCTAAGAAAGTAGAAATGCAACTTAGATTCATGCAATCTGATTCTTCAAAAATGAACATCATGGACTTAAATATTTATGATGATAACGGCAAACTAATACGAAAAAGAAGACATGATTATTTGCTAGAAGATGAAGACTATTTAAAATTACATCTTATGCATCATCTAACAGGAACCGATACATTAATGTTTAAAAAAAATTATCTATTAGAGATTGGCAAGTTTGATGAAATTGATATGGGTGATGAATTTTACTTAGTCCTTAAAGCAATAATAAATAAAGGGAAAATATCTTATTTACCAGAGTGTCATACAAAAGCATATGCGCACGTATCAGGAGTGGGAATTACTGCTGGAAGTCAAAAAGAAGATGGTGAAAACTTATTATTTGATAAGAAAAAAGAGTATTTTAAACTTTTAAATAAAAATGATGTTGCTTTTATAAAAATGAGACATTATTTGGTTTTGGCTTCTTGTGGATTAAAAAAACATGATTATTTAAAGATGATTAATAATTTATTTATGTCTTTTCTTTCTTCACCAAAATCATTTCTTTGTTTTTGCTTAAATAGAAAGCAATATTAATTATGAAAAAGCTATATCAACAGTTAATGTTGGATATAATTACGCATTACTATTACAATTTAGTGCTGTGAATTGATAGATTAAATTTAAAAAATGAATAAAATTAGATTTATTGAAAAAATAAAGCAAAAATTTTTATTAAATAAAATTAGTTCAATTAATTGTTTTGCTAATCATATAATAAAAAATAATGTAAAAAAGCAGTCACTTACTAAGAATTGATGAAATAAAAATATACTATAAAGAGGGAGAATTAAAGAATGATAGAAATTCTTATATCCACAATGAATCAAAAAGATGATTCATTGATAAACAAAATGAATATACATTGTAATTCATTAATAATCAATCAATGTAGTTATGATTCGGTTAAAAAAAAAGATGCAATCAGAATTATTAATACTACGGAACGTGGTCTGAGTAAAAGTAGAAATATGGCCATAGAAAATTCTATAGGTGATATTTGTATTATTGCTGATGATGATCTTGTTTATTCGGAACATATGGTGACTACTGTTGAGAAGGCGTATGATAAATATAAAGATGCTAGTATTATAGCTTTTTATGTTAAAAGTGAAACTAGTAATAGACCAACATCTAGACCAAGACATGAAGGTTATTTAAATAAAATAGATACAATGAAACTTGCTTCATTTATGATAACTTTTAAACGAGAGGATATTATTAGTAATAATATAACGTTCAATCCTAATTTTGGAGCAGGAAGTGGGTGTTATTGTGCTGGTGAAGAAAATATTTTATTGATAGATTGTATAAACAAAGGGTTGAAAATTGTGTATGTAGATAAAACAATTGCAACTGTTTCGCACAATGAAAGTACTTGGTGGAGTGAGACTATTAGTTGTAAAAATATTCATGATTTAGGAGCTGCTTATTATTTAATGTTTCCAAAAATATATTTACTTATGGGAATACAGTACATAGTTCGAAAAAGAAAACGATTTGATAAAGATTTAAACTTCATAAAGTCTATGCATTATTACATTGAAGGGACAAAAAGTATTAAGAAAAGAAAAATATTTATTGTTGGAGATGTGACTAGCAGTACTGGGCCAGGAATAGCTAATAGAATATTAGTTGATGGATTAAAAAAAAATAAAACATATTTGACTGAAGCTAGTAATCAAGGAAATATTATTTCTAGATTATTGGAATTACCATTTAAGATAAAAAGATCAAATTATGTTGTAATAAATAGTTTTTCTAAAATTAATTATATTATCTTAATTATCTGTAAGATATTTAAGAAAAAATCACTATACATTCTGCATGGTTATGTGGAATACGAAGAAAAAATGAATAAAATGGTTGATAATTCTGATTTAAAAAAAATACATAAACTAGAAAATTATATATTTGAAAATGTTGATAAAATAGTATGTGTTTCAAAAAAATGCATGGTGGAAATGAAAAAATTATCCCCTAAATATGTAGATAAATACAGATTTATGTACAATGGTTTTTTAATGGATATTGTAAAATCTAATAATAAAAAAAATGATGATGAAATTGTGATTACTACAATTGGTGGTGGGATGATCAGAAAAAATACTGTTGGTATTTGTATGGTTATTGAAAACATAATTGATAATAATTATACAAATAAAAAAATTAAATTAAATGTAATAGGAAAAAAATATACTGAATATGACAAAATAAATACCTATAACTTTGTTAATTATTATGAATACTTAGAACATAATGATGTATTGAACATATTAGAAAATACAGATATATACATACAAAACAGTATTTTTGAAACATTTGGATTATCTATCATAGAAGCTTTTGAATGCGGATGTAAAATTATTATGACTGAAATATGTGGATGCATAGATTGTTTTCAAAATCTTTCTTCAGAAAATATTATTAAAAAAAATGATGATATAGATACAATTTCTAAAAAAATAATTAATTTATATGAGAAAGAGTCAGATATAAGTATTATAGACTTATCGGAAAAGAATACAGCTAGGCGTTTTGAAAAAATATTAGAAGAGATTAGATAAATGGAAAGCTAACTATATATAAATCAAGTGATTTTTGATAATTAGTTGAAATACTTTTTATATCATTGAAAAGTGAATTTTGTGTGAAATGAAAACTACTGTTTTATGCAGCATTTTAAAAATATTACGTTGATTAGTTTTAAATTAGCTGTCTTTCATCAAACTGTATGTTTTTAGACAATAATTTATAGATTCCTCTTATAAGTTTTCGGACTGAATGACCTTGAGCGCATCTATGGGATTTACCTTGTAACCGTTTTAGTTTATAATATTTATTGAAAGTGAGATTGTATTTGTATATCGTAAGAATGTACTGCTATAGACTTTTTCTTAGGTAGCGCGAACCACGTTTAGATAATGCTGTTCGAGGTGCACTGTATTCATCGGACTGATAAGTACCGGGGTCTACACCTGCAAATCCCATTACTTTGACAGCAGAGCTGAAGTTATGGATATCACCAATCTCGCTTAAAATTGACATTCCCGAATAAATCCCAATGCTAGGAATCGAGAAGATAGGAGAATCCAGTTTAGCAGCTAATTCTTCTATTTTTTTGTCTACAGTTTTAAGCTGACTGGTTAGCAGTTCAATATTATCAATAAGTATTTTGATTTCAAGAGTAATAACTTCGTTATTTTTGCCAATAGATTTCTTTGCGTTATCACGAAGAGATGGTGCATCTATCTCTACATGAAGCCCCCTGTTTTTAGGCTTTGGAATATTTGGTTTTAAACCATGAATTAAACTCGGGTATAGCGATATTGATGCACTTTTGAAGACATTTTTTCTTCTGATTGATATCTTCAGTAATTGAAGTGTGATAACGTGTTAATTCTCTAGCCTATTTTATATCGAGCTTACGTTGTGTACCTCTAGTATAATCTCTATCAAAGAGTACTGAATAGATAAGAAAAGTATCTTTTTTATCATTTTTAGTCTTACGGATTTTAGATTTTCGTTTAGCATCAGTGGTCAATGGATTAATCAGTCCGACTTCAAAGTCGTGTTTGACTAAAAAGATGGTAAGATTGTCACCGTAATGGCCTGTAGTTCTCAGATCAACAATATGCCTGGATGATTTCAATTTTTTGACAGTTTTGATAAACGATTCAAAATCATCAAGATTATTAGGAAAGAAAAAAGGTTCAATAATAACTTCACCTTCAGAAGATATAACGCAGGCACAATGGTTAAATTTGCTGATATTGATACCAATGTAATACATAAAAAGCACATCCTTTCTTTAAGGCATAAAAGCATATAAGACAGTGACATGTGATTAAACCACAAACAGAGTATCAAAGAGGCTGGTGCGAAATACAAGTTCAAAGACTTATCTAACTGATTACAATTAAGATACAAAGATGTGGCAATAACCTTTTGTAGGTAGTCAAGCTACAGGATGATAAGATCAAAGTACACATTCACAATTCAATTCTAAACAAAATTTAATGAAAGGAAAAGGTATACAAAATTGACAGTTAAATAAGTCAATTACAATATACTAGGATGATTATATGATTTCAATTATTACACCAATATACAACAGAAAATATATAATTTCCAAATTATATGAGTCTTTATTAGAACAGACAGATAAAAACTTTGAATGGGTAATTGTAGACGATGGTTCTGATGATAATCTTGATGATTTAATACAGAATTGGATTAGTGATGGTCAATTATTATTAAAATACATATATCAAGATAACCAAGGAAAACACATTGCTATTAATAACGGAGTAAAATACTGCTCTGGTAATTTTATCTGTATAGTAGACAGCGACGACTACCTAACAAAAAATGCAATTGAGGTAATGAATTCTAAAATAGATGATATAAAAACAGATCCTTCGATTGCAGGGATTGCTTTTTGTAAGGGAAATTATAGAAATGGTCATTTGAAAAATATGGGAGATTATCCTGATGGTACACTATATGTGGATGCATTAGATAAAGAAAGAAAGAATAAAAAATTAACTGGAGAAAAACTGGAAGTAATTCATAAAAGAATTTTTTTGTTATATCCTTTCCCACAATTTCCTAACGAAAAGTTTTTGAGTGAAGGAGTGTTATGGGGACAATTATCACTTGATGGTTATAAAATTAGATGGTACCCAGATATTTTATGCATATGCGAATATTTGGATGATGGATTAACATTAAGCAATCAAATAGATATTAAACTAAACAATTTTAATGGATATACATACATAACTAAAAACATAAATATTCCAACTGGTGGAATTAATAAATATTATAGTATAGGTATATATTTATATATTGCAAAAAGAAAAAAGATGAAGGTTAGATATATAAAAAATGAATTGAGTATAAATATTTTTGAATTGGCTTTGAGTACTCCGTTTTTTTTATACAAAAATATAAAGGAGCTATCACGTGAAAGAATTAAAAATTAAGCTTTGGTATCCAGCATTAGCTATATTTATGTTTATGCCATTATCAATATTTTGGCAATCAACTTATGCAAACTTTTTTTATGCTTTTAATATATTTAATATTTTCTACTTTTTTATAAGATTTAATAAGGTATATATCAAATTAATTAATGAGAAAATAGTAAAACTATACATTGTTTTTAATATAGTTATTACTATTTCCTGTTTGATTAATAATTTATTAACACCGGGAATGATTTATTCAATTCTGTCTAATTACACAGTTATTATGATTATTCTCATATATAAAGATACAATAGTTGAAAGACTTTCACTTCTATTTAGAATAATTATTGTTATCAATATAATTACCTATTTTTTAAGGGGAATGCTGTTTACTAAAATTATCGCAATATCTCTTCTTGGTAATAAAAATGACTTTGCTATATTATTAATTCCAATGATTACAATCTTGATGATTGATTGGATTCAAAGAAATAATAAGTATTCATATTATTTTGCCTTTATAGGAAGTTTAAGTTTATTTATAGGTTTTAGTGGTACTGGTGTTATTTGTGGACTATTCTCTCTATTTATTTTAATTTTTTATAGGTATATAGCTATAAATAAAAGATTTTTAGTGTGTGTTATAATAATGCTTTTTATTATTTTGCTATCCAATAATACAAGTTATTTTGCTAGTTTTACTAGTATCTTAAATAAAGATATAACTTTCACAAATAGAACTTATATTTGGGCACAAACTATTAGCAAAATAATTTCATCACCATTGATTGGATATGGTAGAGGCGCCACTACAGCAATAGTTAATTTATATGGAAATACAATGCATACTTTTACAGAAACCCACAATTTAATTCTAGAAGTATTCTTTGAAGGTGGTATTTTATCAGGAGTAACTTTTATATACATTTATGCATCCATAATAAAAATCATTAATAGAAAAACATCCATTGGTAAAATATCTATGCTTTTTATTATTTGTTTATTCATTGCTGGGCTAATGGAAAGTTTTGCGAACAATTTAATGTTATGGATATTTACCACAATAATATATTTGGTTAATAAAAAGGATTAACATGACATTTTTAATAGGGAGGTTTAGATGAAAAAAGTTTTATTTGTTATTAGAGAATTAGGTATTGGAGGAACGGAAAATTCTTTAGTTTCTTTACTGAATTTAATTGATTATACAAAATATAGTGTTGATGTAATGGTTCATGATGATATGGGGTACTATAGACAATTTATACCAAAGGAAGTAAATGTCATAAGATTTAGGAAAAAAGATGACATTATGCTAAGTACTTTAAAAGAGTTAAAAAATGAAAAAACTATAAATTATTTTTTTATTAAAAAGTTGTGTATTTCAATAAAATATTTTTTCATAAAAAAAATAAATAAGAACTATAAACCAATGGACTCAATATTACGACAAATATCAATGTATGAAAAATCATATGATATAGCGATATCATATGATTCTAGATATATGCAATATATTAAGGAAAAGATTAAGGCTACAAAGTATATTAGTTGGTATCATTTTTCTTATAATTTTACAAATAAAAATAAGTTAATGCAAGATGAATATTTATTCGGACTTATGGATTATATTGTTTTAGTTTCACATACTTGTAAAATGAATATGGATAAAATATTTCCAAAATTAAATAGTAAATTTGTGTATATACCAAATAGTTTAAATTATGAACAAATTTTAAAAAAAAGCAATGAATTTATTCCCGATGAATATAATACTACATATACAATTTGTTCGGTAGGAAGACTTGAAAAGCAAAAAAATTTTGAGTTGGCAATTAAAGCTTGTAAGATTATAAAAAATACTAATCTTAATTTTAAGTGGTTTATAATAGGTGACGGGAATGACCGTGGTTATCTACAAAAACTTATTGATACATATCAGTTAAATGATACTATTTTTTTATTGGGAAAAAAAGTAAATCCTTATCCATATATAAAAAACTCAAGTTTATATGTTCAAACATCTATTTTTGAAGGATTATGTATTGCAGTGGCCGAAGCTTTATCACTCAATGTTCCTATTGTAGTTACAAATATTGTTGGATTGAAAGAATATGTGAATAGTGAAAATGGTTTTATAAGTGAGATGAATGAATATGATGTAAGTACAAAAATTATAACCGCACTTAATGATTTAGAAAATTTTAATGCACAAAGATACAAACCTAAAGATGATACTTATAAATTATTTATTAACTTGGTTGAAGGAGAAAATAATTTTGAATAAATTAATTAGTTTTATAACATTCTTTTTTTATAATATATTAAAAATGTTTAATTCAAAAGGAATAGATCAGAAAACTTATAACGATAATAACTATTTTTTAAATGAGTATAGCAAATTTCCTAGTAGTTTAAACATATTCTCAAAAAATATCATAAATCCTAATTATGATTTAATGATTATAATTCCTACTTATAATAATGCACATTTTATAAAAAAATGTTTAATGTCTATTTTTAACCAGAAAACAAAATATACTTATTCTGTACATGTAATTGATGATGGCTCAACTGATAACACAATTGAAATTATAAAAGAGTTTCAAAGTTGCAATCAAAATCTTTTTTTATATTCTCAATCAAATTCAGGTGCAGCATGTGCAAGAAATAAAGCACTAAAGAAAATTGATGGAAAACACATTTGTTTTATTGATTCTGATGATGTTATTTATCAGGGATTTATTGAGGTAATGTTAAATATTGCCTTTAATAAAAATTCAGATTTAGTTGAGTGTAATTATTTATATTCTAAAAATATTGATACATATCAAAATGAAAATAAATATGAAGCAATAAACGTGAGAAAGGTTGATGCAGTAAGCGACTGTAAAGGTTTCCCATGGATGAAAATATATAATTCTTCTTTATTTAAGAATTTATGTTTTCCAGAAAATGTATTATATGAAGATACTATGATATCAATTATTTTATTTTATTATGTAAAAAATGCCATTAAAATAGATAATGTTCTTTATGGATATAGGGATAATTCTGATGGTATAACGTATCGAAGTCGAAACATGAATAAATCTGCACAATCTTTTTTGTTGACAAATTATTTATGGAATGAAAAAAGTAATTTAAATCTAGATACAAATTTTTCAATATACCAGTTTTTTGAGCAATTAATCATGGATATGGGAAGAGTAAGAAAGCTACCACAAAAAATCAAACGTTTGATTTTTTGTCAAATGTGCTTTGTTTACATGCAATATTATCATAGTAGTAGTGTAAACTTTAATAAGAAATACAAATATCTCGCATATTCATTAAAAAATAATAATTTTTTGTTATTTTATTTTTTATCATATGTATGGAATAGAATATAAGACTAAAAGGAGATTATATGCAATTATCAGTAATAGCGGCAGTGTATAACTGTGAAAATACAATTGAAAGATGCATAGTTTCTGTGATAAAACAAAAAAATATAAAACTAGAGTTAATTATCATTGATGATGGCTCATCAGATAAAACACTAGAAATATCACAAAGATATGCAAATGAATTTAATAATATAATATTACTACAACAAAAAAATAAAGGAGCTTATTATGCAAGAAATAAAGGTATAAAAAAAGCACAAGGAGAATATATTACTTTTATTGATGGTGATGATTACATCGACCTCAATATGTATGAGAATCTATTAAAAAACAATAACTTTGAAATATTAATAACTGATTTTTTTAAAGAAGACGAGTTTGGAAATAAACTAGTTCAAGAAAACAGTTTATCTCCATATGAAGGAAAAATACAAGATAATGAGAAATTTCAAATTATAAAAAAAATGATTACATCTCAAAACATGGGTTCTATATGGCGCTGCATATATTTAAAAAAGTTTATAATTGATAATAATTTATATTTTTACGATAAAGTATATAGAGGCGCTGATCTTTTATTTAATATTGACTGTTTAAAAAAATCTAAAAATATAATTTATGATAAATTATAAACTTTTTTAAACTGATTGTAAACTAATTTTAGTTATACAAACTCAATAAGTAATTCTATTACTATTAATAATTGGTCTGATTTTAGAATAATTAATTCATTGTTAAACAAATCAATGACAAATAGTTTATGTGAAGAGTTAAATATAAGATATCAAGGTACTGCAATATGGATGATGTTTTCTTTGGCTAAAAATAATAATCATATTGGTTTAAAAAGAATAATAGAAGATTTGTGCAATGATAAAGTTAAATTTAATTTAAACCAAAATCATTTAGATTCTTTAACAAGTAAGATTATTAATACTAGAAATAGAAAAATTATTTATTTTTATTGCATCATAAGTAGTTTTGTAATTAATCTAAAGAACGGGGTGCTAAAATGAAGATAGCAGTAGCAGGAACAGGATATGTAGGATTAAGTATAGCTACATTATTAGCACAGCATCACGAAGTGATGGCT
>OGGM01001197.1_pt1 | contig 10182 bp, 8 predicted proteins | sample 1571251 | NCBI WGS metagenome assembly OGGM01 (sample SAMEA2582076, study PRJEB24529) | metagenome | biome: Human gut stool | place: China | collected 2011 | reverse complement strand
TACCACCAACTGGGTGGCTAACTTCATTCTATAATCCACCATTCAATTTTTGTGCTATCTTTTAAAGACAGAAAAATATATTACTGAATATAAAAAATTGTGTAGTGGTGTAGGTGAAGGTTATATGAGACTCTACACACCAACCTTATACAATATTAAGGTATCTTTACCACCTAAGACGGAACAGCAACAAATTGCTGACTATCTAGACAACAAAGTCTCAAAAATCCAAAATATCATCAAATCCAAACAACAACAAATTACCGAACTAACAGAATACAAAAACTCCCTCATCTTTGAATACGTAACAGGCAAAAAACAAGTAAAAGAGGCGAATTAAAATGCGTGGCCAAATTGATGAACGATACGAATACCAACGAGAAATTATCAATCACTTGGTTCAGGAAAATGGCTATGTTGAACGCAATCACCGTGATTTTGATAAGAACTATGCACTAGACAGAGAATTATTGTTTGAATTCTTAAAGGATACCCAAGAAGATACTTTAGAAGAACTAGAGAAGATCTTCGGTGATGATCTAGAAGAAACTATTATCAATACCATCAACAACTTTATCATTAGTAAAAAAGGTAGTTTGTTGAGTGCTTTAAAGCATGGAATTGACATCAACAACAAGCACTTAACGCTTTTGTATGGTAAGCCGGCAACTAGCTTTAATTCTGAATTGTCTAAGTTGTATGATGAAAATATCTTCTCCGTCATGGAAGAAGTTAATCCCGATGAAGCTAATAAAGAACGTGTTGACCTGGTGATCTTTGTTAATGGCTTTGCAGTTATCAGTTTCGAGCTCAAGAGTAATAGTCAAGGCCAGAGCTACGGGGATGCAATTGAGCAATATCGAACAGATCGTAATCCAAAGAACCGCTTATTCCGTTTTAAGGCGGGATGCTTAGTCAACTTTGCCATGGATACTGAAGAAGTTTACATGACAACTCAGTTAGATAAGGAAAAGACTTTCTTTTTGCCATTTAACATGGGTAAAGGTGAAGGCGTAAACTCTGGTGCAGGTAACCTTATCTTTGAAGATAAACATAGTGTTTCTTATATGTGGGAAGATATTCTTAAGAAAGATACATTAATTGAACTGATTACAAAGTTTATCTTTATCGAATCCAAAGAAGTTAAGGACCAAGTTACCGGCAAGACCAAGAGCAAGGAAAGAATCATTTTTCCTCGTTATCATCAATTAGATGTAATTCGTAAGACGTTGGCTGATTTAAAAGTTAATAAGACCAGCCAAAACTACTTAATTCAACATTCAGCTGGATCTGGTAAGACTAATTCGATTGCCTGGTTAGCGCACCGCTTAGCTAGTTTACATGATGAAGATGATAAAGTTATTTTCGACAATGTAATTATTATGACTGATCGAGTAGTGGTTGATCGTCAATTGCAAAAAGCAATCATGGGCTTGGAGCATAAGGCGGGTTTGATCAGAGTCATGGATGATAAGTGTACTTCGGCTGATTTGAAGATGGCTCTAGAGAGTAATACCAAGATTGTTGTGACTACTATTCAGAAGTTTCCATACGTTGTTGATCTAATTAAAGATGAGAGCAATCAATCGGGAATTGCCTTAAGAGACAAGAAATTTGCAGTTATTATCGATGAAGCTCACTCATCAACAGCTGGTAAGGATATGATGGCGGTAACTAGTGCCTTATCATCAACTGATGACTTCTATGAACAAGATGTGCAAGATCAATTAGTGCAAGAAATCCAAAGCGCCGGTAAACAAAAGAACGTAAGTATGTTTGCCTTTACTGCTACGCCTAAGCCAACCACGCTTCGCTTATTTGGTCGCCCAGATAAGCATGGTAATTATCGTGCTTTCCACCTTTACAGTATGAAACAAGCAATTGAAGAAGGCTTTATTCTTGATGTCTTGGCGAATTATACAACTTATGAAACTTACTACGAGTTAAATAAGGAAATTGCCGATGACCCAGAATTAAAGACTGCAGATGCCAAAAGACAAATTGCTCAACAAATCGATCTAGATAAAACTAATATTGCACAAAGAACTAAGATCATTATTGAGCATTTCCGTGATCATGTAATGTCTGAATTAGGTAATCAAGCAAAGGCGATGGTAATTATGGCTTCAAGAAAGGCAGCTGTGAAGTATCAACAAGCCTTTAAGAAGTACATTGAAGATCATGATTATACAGATATGGGATTGTTAGTAGCTTTCTCTGGAAAAGTTCAAGATGGTGAAAGTGAGTTTACGGAAGCATCAATCAACGGCATCAGCGAAGATAGAACAGCTCGTGAATTTAATAAGGATGCTTATCGGTTCTTATTAGTTGCCAACAAGTATCAGGTTGGGTTCGACCAACCAAAGCTGACAGCAATGTATGTAATGAAAAAGATTGCTGGTGTAAATGCGGTTCAAACTTTATCACGACTTAATCGAATTTGCCCACCATATGACAAAACCCCATTTGTATTAGACTTTGTAAATAGCTACGAAGATATTGAGGAGGCTTTTGCACCTTATTACACCACCACGTTGCTTGCTGATACTGTTAACAAGCAACTAGTTTATAACTTAGTTGAAAAGATTGAAGGCTTCTATGTAATTGATCCAATGAGCGTAGAAAGTGCTAACCGAATTCTGCATAAGTCTCGAATTGAAAGCCGCGACAAAAAGAATTTGAATTTCTACTTTGCTGCCACTCAAAAGAAGATCAAAGAACTAGATGAATTAACTCAACAAGAAATTATTGTAACTTTACGGCACTTTGTGCGTTGTTACGAATTTTTACTTCAAGTTTCTAGTTTGAATGACATAGAATTGCAAAAGCTCTATAACTTTATTTCTTATTTATTGAAGTACGTTGATATTAGTCGACCTGGACAAGGATATGATTTGACCGGAAAAATTAAAGCCAGCAAATTTGCCCAGAAGAAAACTGGAGAACATTTGAAGGGAACAAAACGGTCAAACCCAGTGGTTAAATTGCCAATTGCCGATGACATTCAACTTGGCGAGGATAAGAAAAAGAAATTATCGGCAATTATTGAAGAGATTAACCAAACTACGGGATCTAACTTTGATAAAGATATTGCAGTTAAGTCAATGCTACAATTGCGTGATTTAATGATGAAATCAGGCGATTTGCGGAACAGTGCTAAGAATAACAGTGAGCATGACTTTGAACTTTCTTACTTTGACCGAATCGATGATATGTTGATCGAAGGGTTGGAACATAACAAGGAATTCTTTACTTTGCTTCTCAATAATGATGAATTGAAGAAAGAAGTTCTTGGAACGTTTGCTGAGGAAATCTATAGTTCTTTGAGAAAAGGAGATACTAGGTAATGGATACTAATATACATTCGGTTAAAGATAAAGAAGATGTAGCTAAGATAATCAGGCCTGACATTACTGCAATTAATCAGGCTATTAATTCTGATGACGAAGATATGATGAAAAAGATCCATATACAGATGGATGGGCGATACGCAACATATATACCAAACTTTGGTAAAAGTATGTATGGCTACAGTGGCGCTTATGGATTCGATTACGAGTATATGGACAAGGAGGATCTTTCTCACAATTTGCTGATCATGAAGGGAAGATTAGAAGGATATATTTATAATTTTCCTACTGCTCATGCGTCTACACCACATCAAGATATCCATTTAAGCGTACCGGTTAACAATACTAATGAAATTAACATTAGTTTATCTTTTAAGGATGTCCGGCAACAAATAGAAGATATGCCAGGATTGACTGAAAAAGAGACTAGTGAGCTTAGGGATAAGATAAATGAACTGGAGAGAATAAATTCTGAGAATATCTCTAGGAAGAAAAAATGGGAAAAGATCAAGCCAATCGCTTCATTTGTCCTGGATAAGGGCGTGGATGTTGCCGTACCAATTCTAAGCTTAATACTTCAAATGAAATTAGGATTGTGATAAACCAGATAAAAGTTTCTTCAGTATTAGGTTGCTCATGTCTGCTGTTGAGGGTGTTACTTTACTTGAGCGCGACGGTAGGGCGACAGAAATATTTCGCAGCTAAAAAATGTGTCTCTTTTTAAAGGCGATGGCCTTGCTATTTTAGATCAATAAAAGATCGTCCATAACTGCCCAAAGTTATTACGTGGACGGTCTTTTCTTATCTATGGAACGTGAAAAGAACAATAAAATCAGTTTCAAATTTTAAAAATTTAGTAGCATCTAGGAGAAGACAACATTTATAATTTTAGTACCGGAATAATAAGGATTAAGAGAAAATATAAATTCTGATGTTTGGTGGGAGTGAGTATGGCAACAGTTATCGGTTTAACTAATGAACAGCGTGATGAAATTTGGGAATCCATGACAGCTGAGCAAATTAAAGTGTTGAAAAATTTTGATCGGTTCTTATGGAAATCCTATAACTTAACCGTCCAGTATAATAATTCTGCTAAGTGGGATTTTATAGGGATTGAAATCGATCATTTTTATAAGCGGGGAACTAGGCATCAAAAGAACTATCTCAAGTGTGACGTATGCGGGTATCACCCCATCAAACGTTGCTATGTTTTAAAATCCCAGGAACGAGATCAGGTAGTGGGGATGGGATTAGATTGCTTTAAAGAGCACGTAATTATCCCTGAGAAGGCTAAAAAGGAGATTCATCAGTATTTAAATGATATTAATGAGTTTCGGGACCAAATTTTGATGTCATATTGGCAGGGAAAAAGGTTTCCGAATGACGTTTATCTTCGTGCGGTGCAACATCCAAATTTTGATCCAACCAGTGATTTTGGCAGGCGCATTTTGGAATTTAAACGCGCGGATTTACCGCTTTACTCACGGGATCAAGGAAGTTTAAAACGATTGGCGCGTAATGCAAAAAAAGCAATGTTAGTCAAGCAACAAGAACAGGAAAGATTGGAGAAGTTAAAAGCAATGCAACGAGTTGTTAATACGGAACAGGAGAATGGTATCGGTATCTATGCCTATTACCGGTTAATGTCACTCATGCCGTTTCTAGAGCAATTTTTTAGTAGTACTGATTGGGAAATCGAAGAAATTCGAGTCGGAGATATTCTTAAAGAGAATCGTCAGCATGATTGCTGTTTTTGCGGTGCAGTATCTGATTATTTGTTTATATTACAGAGTAGACGAAATGATAGCAGTCTGGTAATTAACCCGTTACATGTGGCTGAACATTCTATTGTGAAGGAAAAAGAGGCAAGGCCGCTTATTAAACAAATCAATCAGATTACTTTTGATTGGAAGGAAATAATTAAGCGATACAAAGAAGGGAGCGTCTTTCCTAAAGAAGCATATAATCATGCTTTAGCTGAAGGTTTTTTTGATCCAGAAGATAAAGTAGATTTGCTTGATTGGTGTGGAGTTTTAAGTGATGCTAACTTACCACTTACTAAGCAAGTAGAACAGGAAATGCTCGAATTTAACAAGTTCCATGATAAGTCATTAGAAGGCGACTTTTTGATAACTAGCGGAGCATTTCAAATGATTCTCGGGATGGTTCAAAAGGAAATTTCAGGCAGAACTTTAATTGAGGATGTTCAGAGGTTGATTGAGAAATATGCTGCGCAAAAAGCTAAGATTGAGCTACCGGCGGTTGACAATAAGCAGATTGGTAGTCTAGATTTAAACGAGAAAAATAAGCAGTTGTTTTTCCGTAAAGTAGAATTATGTCTATTTGCGTCAGCTTTTAAGGATAAGCTACAACAAAAAAACGAAAATTTCATCAATACGATTTTGAATAGCTACGTTGAAAACGCGATTAGAGTTCGTTTAGTTGACGATATTAGTAGGCTAAGAGAATATATTTCATCACAGTAGCTCATATTGTTGTACAGGGCGGGATTAACATGTAGAAAATTAGCATTTTAAAGTGTTGGTTTTCTTGAAATTCCTGCATGTTTATCTTAATGACCGCTCGCGTAATTTTTCTTTAGGAAAATTAAAATATATATGGATTAATTAGGTGTTTTAAACGTTCCAGCGACTTGTGTTAAACCAGCATTGGCCGCCGAGACGTTCTTTCTATTTTATTACAACAGTTGATAGATAATACTTTCTGGAAAGTGGTAAAATCTTTTAGAAGGAAAGCGCTTTTTTAAATACTTTTAGAGCATGGGAAAATTACAAATGGCGAAACTAAATACAAGGGTGATCATATGGGGAGCAGTATCATTTCAGTCGGGGTCTCAACCAAGGGCCGCTCTCTCGGCCGACAACGTGATAACTGGGGGATGTATCGCGAACGCAAAAGGTCACGCAAAAATGCTAAATCACAATCTCTTCAGCCAGAGATAGGGAAGAAAAAAATTTATGCCATGGTGAATTTAGCGCTAAAAACGACAAAGCGAAAAAAGCTCCGAGCAAAGGCAAAGACGAATTCTTGGGCTCTTGAGCCCAGGCTTCAAGTCGAACTGTTTAAAATCGGCCTTGCAGTATCTGATTTTTACCATTTAGGGAAGAAGCATAGCTTTGAAACGATCAAGAAGTTACTTGATCATCGAAGGATTGGTTACCAAAAAACAATCATTTTTTATCTGGAGAGGCGAGGAATTATTCCGTCACTCAATGAAACAGAGCGGCAGATGTTAGAAGTGAGCGAAGAAGGCTTATTGTACCCAGATAATAAATCAGCAGACGAGCGAAAACGGAAAAAGAAAAAGTGCCGGACCGCAAGAATTGCGACGCCGGCTAGACCAGTCCAATCAGTTAAGGTGTCAGTTCCACCAAATCGATGGCTGAACCACCGCATTACGGTGCAATTTGTGACGGCCAAGGCTAATGAAAAGCCAGAAGTCTATCAAGTGGTGCCAAAGGAAGAGGCAAATATTGCTTTAGGCAAGATTTCGGTAGTTGCCCCGCTGATTCGGGGGCTAGGTAACCACCGGGTCGGGGAAGAGTTCCAAGTTGCCGCCCCTCAGGGCAACTTAACTTATCGGTTATTGTCCGTTAGTTAGCGAACGGATTAGTTGATTGACATTATTAGGAGGAAAAACTTATGACAATTTGGGCTAAGTGTGACGTCGAACGGGAAGAAGTTAAGCTTTTCGATATTATGAAAGAAGAAATTGGCTTTGAGGGCGACACTATTATTGATTGCTGGGGGCACCGAGCTTTCCGAATCAAGGCGCCGGGTGGGGCTGTACGGGTGCAAGGTATTAAGCCAGACTTATTTAAAACTTACATGGACGGACAACCGAAAAAGAATGGCTTGTGGGAAATGGAAAAAGTTATGTATTTTATTAATGCATGGGGAAGAAGATAGCACAGACTTTCTTAAAATGTCAGACGAAGATTATAAGTGGTTTGACGATTTAGATATGAAATTACTTGAATTTAAACACTATCCAATGCCGGTATTCTAAGCGGGGGTGAGAAGGAATGAACCAAGAATTGACTAAGGCGAACAGCTATCAATCCGAGAAGACGAGAGTTAGACATCCGCAAGCTCGAGCGTATTAATGCAGTGAGGTAAAAATCATGCACGCAATCATTTGGCAGCCCAATGGCCAACACTTCGCCAATCATTGTCTTGATTTGGGGGAGCGCAGGTTGAAACTTTTCGCCACCACCAGCTAATCATTTAGAAAAATTAATTGGTGATCGAATTGGCTACTGATGACCATAGTCAGCAAAGCAGTTGAGTGATCGATTCCTACCAGCCTCAAGTGTATACTAAAGATACACAAGGAGGGATTGATATGACTATTAAAGTCCGTAAAGTAGGCAATTCAGTGACGTTAACCATTCCTAAGTCGTTTAACATTTCTCCAGGTGCGCAGTTTAAGGCCGAACTCCAAGATGATGGCTCAATTGTTTATCGTCCAGAACACCGGAATCCCTTTGAAGGGAACTGGTTTAAAGAAGACCTACACCAAAAAGACGTAATGAATGAGCACGAGGTACTGGATAGTGAGTGGGGTTAGCATGGCCTATCTTCCCCATAAAGGTGATATTGTCACCATTGATTTTAATCCTAGTTCGGGAAGTGAGATTCGAAAGCGGCGCCCCGCTTTAGTAATTAGCAATTCACGGTACTTAGCTTTAACCGGATTAGCAGTAGTTTGTCCTATTATTCATGTACAAACTAATCGTTTAAAGCAAACTGGACTGTTCGTAGAAGTTAAGAACGATCATGTTGATGGGGTAGTGAATCCGTTGCGATTTCATACTTTTGACTACCAAACTCGCTCAATGCGGTACTTAACAAAAATTGATAATATTGCACTACGTCAGGTCTTACAAGTTGTGCGTGATGTGATTGATGCTAAGGAAGGGTAGAAGCAGAGTCTCATGATGAATATGCCAAAATTGGGTCCTGCAAAACAGCGCATCAAGCTTAACAACGATTAAACAGTTAATTGGAAAACGCAAACGCCCCGGCAGTTGGTGCTGAAACCAGCACTGGTTGCCAGGGCGTTTTGCCAGGGTGAATATTTGCTTCAATTGATCCTTGTTCCTTCAGCCACACCAAATCAGCAGCGCCGGCGCAAGGACTTACTTAAAGATGGATTTGATGGCTGAAACCAACAGCTGCAAAACTAATTTCAGGCTGCCATACGCGATCAATAGCAACGGTAAGGCAAATAAAAAAGCAGATAGCAAGGACCAGTGATTCGACAACCAGTCAATGAATGCTACTATCACAATCCAAGCAATCACCAGCCAAGTAAGTTACCACGTTTCTTTGTCGGTCTTCAGTGACTGCCAATATTGCTTTAACATTGCCGTGCCCCCTTTTTGGCTTAATTATATCATTAGGGGGTGATGGCGCTTTCGGTTTCCTTGGTCACTTTGCTATAATCAAGGAAAACGAATTTCTTCGGAGGAACTACCATGGAAAACTTTACCTACTACGCCCCGACCAAGGTCGTCTTTGGCCGCGGGGTGGAAACCCAAGCTGGCAACCTAGCCAAGGCGGCCGGGGCCCACACCGTTTTGGTTCACTACGGCAGCGACCGGATTCAAAAGACCGGCCTGCTTGACCGGGTGGTGACCGCGCTAAAAGCCGCCGACCTGAAAGTGATCACGCTAGGCGGGGTGGTCCCGAACCCGGAATTGGGCCTGATTCGCCAGGGGATCGCCCTGGCGCGCGAACAGCAAGTTGACTTCATCTTGGCAATCGGTGGCGGGAGTGTGATCGATTCGGCCAAGGCAATTGCCCTGGGCGCGCTCGATGATGGCGACGTCTGGGAACTTTACCGCCACGAACGCCGCGTCGACCGTGCCCTGCCAGTCGGCAGTGTCTTGACGATTGCCGCGGCTGGTAGTGAAATGAGCGGTGGCTCGGTGGTCACCAATGAAGTCACCCACGAAAAGTGCGATTACGGTGGCGACGTGATCCGGCCCAAGTTCGCCCTCCTAAACCCGGAATTGACCACCAGTCTGCCCTGGTACCAAACGGCGGCTGGGTGCACCGACATTTTGATGCACACGATGGAACGCTACTTTACGCCAAGCTCAATGGCAACGACCGACGGGATCGCCGAAGCCCTAATGAGGACGGTGATTGAGCAGACCAAAACGCTCAAGGCCGACCCGACCAACTACGAAGCGCGGGCTGAAGTGATGTGGGCTGGCAGCCTCTCGCACAACGACCTGACCGGGGTCGGTGACCTCAACGGCGGGGACTGGTCGACCCACATGCTGGAACACGAAGTCAGCGGGATGTTTGGCGTCACCCATGGGGCCGGTTTGGCCGCCATCTGGGGTTCCTGGGCCCGGCTAGTCTACCAAAATTGCCTCCCACGCTTCGTTCGCTTTGCCCGCGAAGTTTGGGGAATTGAAGGGACTGATGACGAGGCCGTCGCTTTGGCTGGGATCGAAGCGATGGAAGCCTTCTACCGCGAAATCGGCATGCCGACCAGCCTGGGTGAGCTTGGTGTGCACCCGACGCCGGCCCAGATCGACCAGATGGTCACCCAGTGCCTGCGCGCCACCGGCGGCCAAAGCGGCACGGCCCGGGTGCTCAAGCGGCCGGAAATGACCAAGATTTACGAAATGGCGAACCACTAGTTGCGAGCAGAAATTACCTTGGCTTGCTGATGATTTTGACTAGTCTGGGTGATTAAATAGGTGTTTACTAATCAGATTGTCGTTGCCTTTTTTACCCGCGCCAATTGCAATTCCGCAAGCGACCTTGTATAATGTTAGGCGTTTGGGACATG
>OGGM01001196.1_pt1 | contig 10183 bp, 7 predicted proteins | sample 1571251 | NCBI WGS metagenome assembly OGGM01 (sample SAMEA2582076, study PRJEB24529) | metagenome | biome: Human gut stool | place: China | collected 2011 | reverse complement strand
TTTTGCTCCAAACAACTTTAAAGATCTTATTCATATTTCTATGAACCCCTTTCTTAAACTAGACACAATTACAATCCTTATATAATACGTTTAATAAGCTGAAAGTTAGATATTTACACACTTTTACGTTATTCTGAGTAACTTTCATTTACTCTTCATTTTGTGTCATGAATAGAATAACAAAAAATGAAAACTTTGTAAATAGTTTTCTTCATGTTTTCATCATGAAAATTTCAAACTTATTTATAATTTTAGAAATTATTAATACTTTTTCTGTATATTGCGTATTTTTTTGTACATTTATAATTTATTTTTCTATTATTTTCGATTTAGTTCAATAAAATTGAGTTTATTTATTAGGAATTCTCATAAATATTTAGTTAAGATATTTATGTAGTTCAATTCTTATCGATATATTAATTTTATATTCATATAAAATTAAATAATAATAGGCCATGAGCACTACATACTATAGCGCTCATGGCCTATTAACTGTGCACTTAACACAGTTTATCATAAATGAATATATTGTGAATGTAACTTCAGATACATCACTTAAATTATTCTGATATTATCGATATAAATATTAGGTATATCCATATAATATCTAATTCATATATTATTGTATCTGTATATTATTTTCTCTCTATATATTATTCAATCTTTAGATTATTCTACCCATATTGTATTTTGTCTTCTTACTAGTTCTAGCATTTTAGCTCGCACCGTTGTGCTTTTACTAAGACGGTGCTGTCCACCATACCAAGCAATAGGTGAACCGGCTAGACGGAAGGTAATCTTACCGTAAGGACTGCCAGAACTATGTTCAGGTTTATTATAACCCATATCAACAGACACACGCGGTGTGAGTTGTAATTCTGAGCCAATGCGCAAACCATTCTTATCCGCTTGTCGCACTTGCTTCCAATGATACCCTTCTACATATATCCGAGCCCATCTTGCATTCGTAAAGGTCTTACCATACTCAACGGTATAGCCATCCGATACACGTTCTAATGTATGAATATTGGCATCAAGAATTCTCTCATCAGATGCCGATCCATACCAATTAAATCTGAATTCGCTTTCACCAGACATATATTCAAGGCCCGCACTAAGGCGGTTATGATGCCGCAAGAATCGATGGTCATAGAATAGATGAGCACCATATACATGACGATCATCCTTTGAAATACGACGATAACCAACACCTACATTCACCGTGGTACCAATATCCACTGCTCGTGACAAACGCTGTTGCGTAAACCACACCTGACGAGACGTATCGTCATAATGCCCCAATGGCTGCACGGTCTCTACAGAGTACAGAGGTTTCCAGTCTTGTTGAAATTGAAAGCTCAATGTGGTCCGACGCATCCATGGTTTTCCCTTAGATCCATGCATCGCATTAGATACGTTTGTCATGGCCACCGCATTAATGGCACGGTTCACCGCATCAACATCAGTATACTGAACCGTCTTTGTATCTTGTCGATCCATAACAAGCGGTCCACCTTGTCCAATGACATGATCTGGTGTTGCAGCTGGCGTAATATGGAAATCCGCCATCTCCACTGCCGACGTATCTAATTGTGCCGCCTTATGTAATTGTTCTCCTTGTACCTTATCCTGTGCTGCTGTGGTCCCATAACACAACAAACACCCTAAGGCTATACACACAATACGTTTCATATCTCTCTACACATACAATTCATGAATTAAAAATGAAATATATATAAGTGTAACGAATATAAACGTATACTGTCAAGCTTCTACAAGGGAGTAGTGTTTTATATAATAGTATATATAGTAATACTATTTTAATCCCCCCTAACGTTAGATATGTTATAACACCTACCTATTTTGTTCTTTAGCCTTAATAACAACTCAAATTATGTCCAATTTTTTGGATATGGTTTCCAATTATGTGCTATACTAATCTCATGATTTAATACTATGCATGTAATCATTGGGGAAGTATATGAATAAGAATAAGAAAAATAAAAAAGCTAAAACTAATGCAGAGGAAAAGCAAGTCGTTTCAACTAGTTCCGTTATATCGGAAAAGTTACAAGGGGATATTGATGAGTTAAAAAACTCATACGACTCTTTCCTTTACGTATCTAAGCCGTTTTCCAGTACAAATATCAACAATTTACAAGCAAAGGCTAAAATGTACGGCCTTAACCCAGTCCCTCTAAAAGGGGCTCGCGTACTGGAACTAGGTGCCTCTTGTGGTGGTAATATTGTTCCACAAGCACTGTACTATCCTGAGGCTACTTTCACAGGCATCGACCTATCAGGCGTACAGGTAAAACACGGCAACGATATTATTAACTCCATCGGTCTCAAAAATGTGACCTTATTAGAAAAGGACATTCTCGATATCGATGAAAGTTTCGGGACCTTCGACTATATTATCGTTCACGGTATTTGGTCCTGGGTTCCAGATGTGGTGAAAGATAAAATCCTAAGTATTTGCAATGTGAATTTATCGGATAACGGTATCGCCTATGTATCCTATAATACGTATCCAGGTTGGAAACGTCTCGAACAATTACGAGATATCATGTTATACTCCGAAAAACGAGCAAAAGACCAGGATTTATTAGAACGTACCTTATATACTAAAAGCGTACTCAAAATGGTAGCGGACACTATGAATATTGATGATCGCTCCCGTACACAATCGGCCTATAAGATTAACAATATTCATAATGTATTGAATTCCAATGACTACTATGTAGCTCACGAATATTTAGAAGCCTTCAACGATCCTATATATGTATCTGATTTTATTGAACGAGCACGTAAGCAGGGTTGTGCTTATATCGGTGATGAAGTATTACAGCGTTCTTTTATCACATGGCTTGCAGACGATGTTACGAATAATATTAGAACCTTATCTCATGACAATTATGTAGATAAAGAGCAGTTCTATGACTACGTGTACGATACACAATTTCGCATGAGTTTATTAACAAAACTTTCAAACGAGGACAAAATCAATCACGAAGAAACAGTAACACAAGATATTCTAAATAGCTTGTATTATGTAGGCAATTCCAGAAATGAAAAAGGAGTTCCAGAAGACTGGACTGATACTGTAAACATTGCCATCAAAGAGTTAATGGACACCCATAAACAGTTTAATGTACAAGGTATTATTAACCATATTAATAGTCAGTACCCTGGCTATAACATCAATATGGCTCAACTCTATCAACGCCTATTATTATTAACCATTGTGGGTCAAATCAATATCTTTAGTGAGTCCTATCCTATGACTCCATTTGTTGAAAATGAGAGCTATATTCCACAGCGTTTTATCAATTATGTGAACACGCTAATTATGAAAGATGGAAATAAGTACATGGCCTTAGGCAACATGTACAACCAATTGGACAATGAAGTCGATAACGGTGTACTGTACGTGATGAATCAATTAGCACAACCGACCTCTCGTGCTAAATTACTTGAATTAGTAGAATCTGATTTAACAGTCAATCGCACTACAAAAGATGGTTACACCTATAAGGTTCCAAGTGAACAATACTTAAATGAGGTATTAGTCCACTTAGAATATCTCGGCTATTTTACAAAATAACAACTATATAACATTTTAATGCATATAATAAAATCCCGCTATCTCATGAGAGTGAACGGACCTTTAGCAATAGATTGTCTACAGCTAACAGCCCTCCTCTATAAAGATAGCGGGATTTTATGGTTAGTATTGTATTTTTAAGTATGGCCATATATAGGCTCTCATGACCTTATGCATGATTGCCTATATGTTAGAATTTGTGCGTGAAACCAGCGTTTACGCCCCAGTCTGCTTGATAATCACCAGATAAACCCGTAGCAACATCAGCAAATACGCTATTGTTGCTATTGAAACCATAACGACCGCCGAAGGCAAGTTCAGTCCAAGTGCCTTTGAGGTCTTGTTCTGTTAATTTCACAACACTGCCACTAGAGAATGCAGTTTTTACATTGCCTGTGAAAGCATGACCTGCAGCAAATCGTGTATAAATATTGCCATTGCCGAATTGTTTACCCAATTCAAGACCAAGCTTACCAGAAGTGCTGTTCACACCAGATTGGTTAACAGATACATTATCTACATTGAAGTTACGGCCACCGAAGTGTGTGAAGTTCAATTGTGCTTGTGGTTCTACATAGAAACCATTAGCGTATTTCATTGTTTTACCGTAGCGAACATCGATGCTGTATGCATTAGATTTTGCATCGCCAGACATGGCTTCACCAATTTCATTACGCGCTGTAAAGTCATTAGATACACGACCTACTTGCGTTTCTACATGTACATATTGATCCTTACCAAGGTCTTTCAAACCATAGGCACCAACGGAGAAGGATTTAACCTTACCAGAACCATCGAATATATAGTCTTCAGAACCGCGTAGGTAGGATACTTGACCACCTACAGTCCAACCACGGCTGATTTTAGCATCATAACCGCCTTGGATGCGTGTGTAATCTGTAGCTGTATCAATACCGCTGCCAGAGTAGCTGTATTTACCGCCACCAATGCGAGCCCAAATACCAGTTGGTTCGCCTTGTTGCAATACGCGAGGACGATACATATCGTCAGCTACTGTACGCCATGCATTGAAATTACCTACTACAGCGGAACGAATACCACGCATATGAGGTGTATCATATGCACCACGAACAACAGGGTTAGGATTTACTGGTGTTGGTGTAGGTGTAGGAATTTGAGGTTTTGGAGCCGGAGTCACAGGTGTAACTGGCTTAGGATCTGGAGTTACAGGTGTAACTGGCTTAGGATCTGGAGTTACAGGCGTAACTGGTTTTGGTTCTGGCACCACATAGGAGCCTTGACCATTACCGTCTTTCCAAGTAATATCCCCTTCTTTTTGGTCTGTAGTCAATGCTTTTTTGTAGCTAGACACGATACCTTTAGAAGCAATAGATACTGTACCAGAAAGGTTTCTTTCACCCTTTACATAATTTTCATAATAGAATTTATGTGCTAAGTTATCTAAAATCTTGTTTACATTACTTTCAGAAGATGTATCAAGATTGTCACCTGTTACATAGCCATGCACGCCAGAGCCAGCTGCAGCAGATTTCACGATAAAGTTACCGCCCTCGATGTCAGCCGCATCAAGACCATTTTTTTGAGAAGCTAGTTTACCGAAATTTAGTCCAGTACTTGCGCTCATATCATAAATAACATTGATATGACCATCTAGCTTGTTAACATGAATATCGCTACGGGAATCTTGGGAAATACGACTGAAACCTTCGCGTGTACTAGTCCCTTTGAGGGTATTGATACTACTACGGGCTTGTTTACCATCGATCATGAACGGCTCTAAGCCACCCATATTATCATGGCTCCACATACCTCCATCAAAGGTCATGTTGATCTCGCCGCCTTTATCCTCTAAAGTATTCACTGCTTTACCAGAAAATTGATTAGGGCTATTATGAGCACGACCTAGACCGATATTGATAACAGATGGTTGCTGTTGTTGATATGGAGGCATTGTTTTATCCGTTACGAGCACATCACCTTGCATGTTCAACACTTTATGTTTTACAGTACCTTCATCATCAATGCCGATGTTGATTTTACTATTATACGCAAATGCTACTGGATACGGAGACTTCCATGGCGCAGTAGTCACGTCCATAACACCGCCATCTACTTGGATGGAGCTATTATCTAGCATGCCTGTAATGAAAGCTGGTTGACGATAGCGTTTAGGCAATTGATTTGCATCAGGAGTATCCAAAGATCCAATTGTAACTTGGCCACCATTAGATGCTACCACACCATTCGCAGTCACATTTCCAGTACTTTCAAATTTACTATCTGCAGTAGTTGCAAAAACGCGTCCCTCAGAATTAAGACCTGCTGCAGCCCATGAGCTAGGCATAGCCATAGTAGATGACAATAAAGTCATCATAACAGCAGATAATAAAAATTTATTTCTTGCTCTCATCCTCTTACACCTCAACTATAAATACAATTACAATCACATTTGTGAAAGTTCATTCATAAACGAATATATATCTGTAAGTTAATTTATTAGTCTAAATAGACAGAAAAAATAGATATATACTCGCTTTATTAAGAACTCATATCCAACACTTTTAAAATATGTTTAAAATATTACACTATTTTTTGTGAATTGTAAATGAATTTTGTGAATTTTATTTAAAATTATTTAAAATATTAATAAATGAGTTATAAAGTAAGAGTATAAAAGCCCCATGTATTAGATAATTGATATGTACCCCCTTTACTGGACAACCAGTAAAGGGGGTACATATCAAGATTACTACCTTTTAGGTAGTAAATTCTATATAGTATTTATCCGTATTTGACGATATATAATATTGACCATATAATATAAGCAGATAGCCAAACGAGTAGAACCGTCGGGCTCATCTCAAGATTATAGGAAGTTGATGAAATGGCCTTTCAGTTATCCAGTTATTGGTAACGAAGGGCTATTTGTCTTTTCCAAGACAAATAAGCGCCACAAGTGCTCCAAAGGCAATAACTACGGTCATTACCTCTAGAATTATCATGATCAACTCATAATTACTCATAGACACCCCTCCCTTCATTTACGAAGAGAGGCCCAACCTCGCTTGACTATCCTACGTCAATTATATGGCGAACATATAAGCGAATCAACAAGAATCTATTAATAGAAATATACGAAATTATATAAGCAAAAAGGCAGCAATAAAATTGCTGCCTTTTTATTTACCCTTTACTTACGTGCCACACGCAAAGCGGCCATCATACCTGGAGATTTCCAAACGGATTGGCCATTGTCTGAGACGAGTTTGTTATTATAGTAGAATACATCTGCATTGTAATAGTTACTATCGCTAGTTGTTACCTTATAGCTAAGGCCAGATGTAGTGTACACCGTAAAGTTAAGTACATCCCCTACTTTCTTCACAGAGTCTTGATCTACGTACCAGCTATTACCATTATAAGTAGTAGCATACACATCTGTACGAGCTTCTACATCATATGTATTAATACCGATCAACACGAGTAGAGCTGCTAACATATATAAGAATTTACGCATTAGAATTACCTCCGTTTTATCGTTGGAATACTTGTTTATTATACCAAAAAACGGTGAAATTCGCATTAAAATGGCACTTTCTACTCTATTCAGAATTGACTGCTTTCAATATGTGATGTAATTCGTTTCATAACAGGTTTTTCTATGAAAGCTAACCACAGATAGCCTACGCACATACCAATGATAAAAATAAATCCCACGATTAACACAGCATATAGCGGTAATAATAGTGAAAAAAATACCAAGTCCTCAATATTAAGAATCCCTAAATCTTAATCTATCGCTATATTAATATGTAGCTCTGCAAAGTACAACTGTTGATTATTGCAATATAATATACAAATTATAATGTCTTTTTAATTATAATTATTTATTATATGATACCCCTCTTTCTAAAAGTATATCTTTGATAACTATATACTCAAAAGCTATTCGCTGTTTAAAACAATCTAAAACAGTAACAATTACACCATATATATTAAGGGCGCTTAATATAATAATAATTAACGGTATCGTCCATATCACATTAATTAAAAAGTTATATATTGCTAAGAAAATCATCATCACAAAAAATAGAACATAAAAACACCAAGCTTTATTAGTACCTAGCCCCAAGTATGTTAATGAAAGCCAACCTAATAATGGAACGGCAAAGTCTAAACTGATTAGAAAAATCACTAACGGTGTTAGTATAGCCACATCATATGATGATAAATTATCTGAAGTAAGAAATTTAACAATCTTATCTATATTAGATAAAAGAGCTCCTAAAACCCCTGCTAAAAGAATCTCTATCCATGAATAAGATAATCCTGCATTATACTCAACTGATTTATGACTTAATAAGTATAATAATCTATCTGTATCTAATTTTGAATATACATTATAACGTTTTTTATAAAACTTATCCCAATATCTAGATATATAAGTTCCTTCACTGACAGAAACACGTAAATTCTGCCAGTCACTCCAGATACACTTAATATTTCTACTAAAATTACTAACTATAGATTTACTTATACTCTTTAAATTCATAGATACCTCTCATTTCAACTATATTACTATAAGTAGAAATATAATATCATATTTGATGGTATTATATTTATTCATATTATCTTTTTAAATAATTAACAAAGCAATGCAAAAAGAGTGGTAGAACACAGTTCTCCACTCTTTTTGCAATTAACTTTATAAGATATTAAAATTGGTAGTTAAGGTCTACACGGTAGTAATCAGAAAGTTTTTCATTATCACCAGTAGATTTATTTGTCTTGTTGTTGAAGCCATAGTATGCAGTTAAGCCTACATTATCTTGTAATGCATAGTTTGCAGTTGCTAACCAGCCTTTGAAGCCACGTAATTTAGTTACAAATGTGGATGTGTTATCAAGGTATCTAGTAGTATCATCATAGCCAATTTTCCATGTAGAGGATTGAGCAGCCAAGTTTTCACCAAAAGTAAAGTACTGCGCTTTCACATCCCATGTACCACGTTTAGCTTGATTGTACGCACCATAACCAAGGCCAGCAGTCCAGCCAGAACCATGAGAAACACCAGGAGCTTTCACCCATTCACCACCAACCCAAACTTTATCAAAGTTCATGTCTGTGCTGAAGCCATACATGTTACGGATATCATTGTTAGATGCTTTTTCCTTGTTGTAACGAGCATAGAAAGCACCAAGGGCTACATGTTTATTCAGTTCACCTTTCAAACCAGCATACGTAATAGTGAAGTTTTTATCTCTATTAATTGTGCGTTCGCCATATTCATCGGTTGCATAGCCACCTTCAACAGCATAACCATACGCTGCTTGGAATTGGACTTTGTCATTGCCCGCATTAAATTGAGCACCATCAAATGTATCGTCATAGATTAAACCATTACCAAATGTTTGTTGGAAACGACCAACCTTAGCGGATACTCGTTCACCAAATTTGTGATTTACATACGCACGATCAATAGTTACAGTACCAGGTTTCAAGCCAATAGCGCCTACACCAGACGGAGTATGTGCATCACCAAATTCAATATTATCAGAAGTCATACGAACTACTGCTTCTGTACGCTCATTAACCTTTGCGTTAAATTGAACACGAGCACGAGCATCGAATAAAGAATGTTGACTATAATCACGGGAATCAAGATTAGTTCTATCAGTTACATAGTAACCATTCTTTTCTTGTGCCCCCAAATAACGAAGACGCATATCGCCAGTCACTTTCACATTACCTACGCGATCTTCCAAACGACCAACGCGAACGCCCAAGTTATTCAATTCGTTAGAGAATTCGTCAGCCAAACGATTAATCATCGCTTGTTGTTCCGCATTAGCACGGTCTTGATTAGCCATTGCTTTTGCAATCATTTGCGCCATTTCGTAACGAGTAATGTTATTTTGGCCTTTGAAAGTCCCATCTGGGTAGCCATTTACAATGCCTGCCTCAGCTAATTGAGACACCGCTTGATACGCCCAAGAATCTGTACTCACATCAGAAAATGGATTGTTAGCAAATGCAGTTGTTGCGCCCAATACAGCAGTTGCTGCTAACATTGCGGTAATTTGTTTTTTCATAATCTTACCCCATAACGCCTGTAGTATCGGTAGGCCCCTTTGATACTGCTCCTAAAAATTAGAACACGCCTGTTCTAATTCCCGAGAGACCATATTCATAAAAGCCCCAGAGTACTAACAGCTAATATACACCGCTATTAGTGCTCTGGGGTTATTTTATATATAGACTATATTTTCAGATTATTTTAGGTAAACTTAGTTTAGAACTTATGTGTAAATCCAGCGTTTACAGACCAGCCTGGTTTATAGTCGCCAGATAAACCTGTGCTAATATCAGCATAAAGGCTGTTGTTAGCATTGATACCATAACGGCCACCGAATGCAAGATCAGTCCATGTACCTTTAAGGTCTTGTTCTGTAGATTTTACAGTGGAACCACTTGTATATGTAGTTTTCACCGAACCAGAGAAGGCATGGTTAACACCTACACGAGTATAGATGCTACCGGCGCCAAAGGTCTTACCAATTTCAAGGCCAAGACCGCCAGCAGTGCTGCTTACGC
>OGGM01001193.1_pt1 | contig 10203 bp, 9 predicted proteins | sample 1571251 | NCBI WGS metagenome assembly OGGM01 (sample SAMEA2582076, study PRJEB24529) | metagenome | biome: Human gut stool | place: China | collected 2011 | reverse complement strand
CCTGCAAGATGGCGCCCTGCATTCGTCGTATACTCACCGTTATGGTGGAGCCTCCTGGGAATATCCGCATGGGCAAGTCAAAGCGCTGTACGATAATTTCGGCAACGAATGGAAAGATGGGTATACCTTGTCGACATCGTATGACGTCAATGATATTTCCGGCTGGACCTATGCTATGGGACGGCGGCCTCATGATGCAGCCGGAGCTGTTGATGATCGCATCATGGAAGATTTCCATAGCCTGCGCTGGGACTTCATCCCGGCAGCCCGTTGGCGGCTGGGATTGGAATACGACTGGTCCCGCTTGACCGATGGCAATCATTACTGGCAGGCCGGTCTGGACGGGTCGTATGCACTAGGCGGTCATCATAATTATTGGGATACGATTCCCTTTACGTTCAGCCGCAGCCACTATGACGACCGATCGGATACGTATGATTCACCCTATCGCAGTGTAAACTACGGAATCGGCTGGAGCCGTTCATGGTATGACAAAGGAAAAGACCGTATCTGGCGCTGGACGAATATGGTCAATGTCGGACACGATAATGATGAACGGCAGGGGATTTCTCCGTCGAGCCGCTTGGAAATTATTCAGCATTTGCCACATAATCAGAGCTTGCGGGCTGCTGTCCAGTATAATTGGTATTTCCATCAAGATCCGGATGCGGCTTGGAACCGACGAAATCATGGCTATCTCTTTGAAGCCGGATATGAAATAGGATGGTGAACATCGTGAAAAGAATATTGCGTACGCTCCTGATACTGGGATGTCTGTTGCTATTCGCGGTACCAGCTGTCATGGCTAAGGTAGCCATCTTCTGTTATCATGAAGTCGATCGTCCGAATGATGCTTTTGCTGTTTCATCAGGACGGTTGGAAGCGCATTTGAAATACTTAAAAAAAGAAGGCTATCATTTTGTAACGTTAAATGAGTACTTGGCGTATACGGACGGGAAACTGAAACTTCCCGATAAAAGTGTAATGATTACTTTTGACGACGGGTATCGGTCTTTTTATACTAAGGTCTATCCGCTCTTGAAAAAATATGATGTACCGGCCATGCTGGCTATCGTCACTAGCTGGACCGATGGAGAAGGACTGCCGACAGATGTACGTGCTGTCGCAACGTGGGATGAACTGAAAGAAATGGAAAAGAGCGGCTTAGTCACCGTTGTTTCTCATAGTCATGCCCTGCATAAACAACAGGTCTTGGATCCTCAGGGAGACCGCAATGGCATTGCCGGAGCCCGCTTATATCTCAACGGCCGTTATGAAACAGACGAAGAATACATCCGCCGTTTGGACAATGATATGGCTCAGACCCAGGCCGAATTCCGTCAGTATCTAGGCCATCCGTCGAAAGTCATGGTATGGCCTTATGGTATTTATTCTGGTCCAGCGATTGATGCGGCTGCCCGCTATGGAATGACGGCGACGTTTCTTCTTGATGGCGGTGTCAATCCGGCAGACAAAGCGCATCAAGTCTATGCCCGACGCATGATTATGAGCAGCGATACAAATGTCCGCATTTTAAAGAAGTTACTTACGAAAGACCATGATACTTGGAACAGCAAGCCATTGCGGATGGCTCAAATCGATATCGACAATCTTTATGATGCCAACCCGTTGATATTTCGCCGTAATATTACTAATACCTTGTCGCAGCTTCAGGCCAGCAAGGTCAATGTTGTCGCCTTGCAGGCTTTTGCCGATCCCGATGGGGATGGCAATGTCGATGCCGTTTATTTTTATAATCATGAATTACCTGTGGTCGCTGACATCTTCAATACAGTGGCAACGGCGATACAGCAGCAGAATATCACTGTCATTGCCTGGATGCCCGGATTAGCATATACACCGTTTTTAGCTGCTGATGGTTCAAATATGGTCCAGGGGTTGCAGGGAAAAACTGGTTGGTATCGCCGCCTCAGTCCTTTTGATGAACAAGGACTGCAAAAAGTCCAGACTTTGTATGGTGATTTAGGACGTTATACGACGGCGCAAGGGGTACTTTTACAAGATGACCTTTACCTCAATGACTTTGAAGATGCCTCACCTGTCGGACAACAAGCCTATCAAAAAGCCTTTGGCCAGACTTTTACAGCCCAGAAGGGGCAGCAAGGTGAAAAATGGGTTGCTTTGAAAACAGAACGCCTCAATGAAGCGGCAGATAAAGCACTGAAGGCCTTTCGTCAAACCCGCCCCAATGCCATTACCATGCGCGATGTCTACTCTGCGCCGGTACTGAACCCGAAGTCACGGGAATGGTTTGCCCAAGACTATCGAGATTGCCTGAAACGCTATGATTATACTGTTGTTATGGCTTATCCTCAGATGGACCATCAAGCCGATGCTCAGTTGTATTTACAGGATGTAGCCCAGGCCGTAAAAAAAGCGGGCGGTACCGATAAGACCATCGTCAAGATTCAATCCTATGATTGGGAAAAAGAAAAATGGCTTGATAAAGACACGTTCCAAGACGAACTAAAGACATTGAAAAAATCAGGTATTCGCAATGTCGGTGTATATCCCCAGACTTTCCACACCTGGGGGAAATAGAGGAGGTGCGTTCCGTTGGCTGTTGTGTTGGAAACATGGCTGGTAAGTTATGTCTTTTACTATCCTGTCATTATGAGCCTGGTATGGCTTTTTGGTGGTATTTGTTTCTATGTCCGGCGGGAACGCCATGTATCCAAAGAACCGCCGGTTTTGAAACGACACCCTTTAGTATCCGTCCTTATTCCAGCCCATAACGAAGAAGAAACGATTGCTGATGCGGTCCATTCCATTTTTTCCAATCGCTATGATAATCTGGAAGTCATTGTCATCAATGATGCCAGTACGGACGGCACGGAGACTGTTCTCCAAGAACTATTGCAAGAGATCCGCACCTGCGCCTGCTTCATTTACGCAAGAATATGGGCAAAGCCCACGGTCTTAACTTAGCATTGGCCATGAGTCATGGCGAAATTATCGTTACCCTCGACGCCGATTCCATGCTTGACGATAGGGCTATTGAATGGGCTGTCTGGCATTTCATTACCTTTCCCCGCGTCGGTGCCGTTACGGGTAATCCTAGAGTGCGCAATCGCAGTACACTTTTAGCCAAGATACAGACAGCGGAATATTCCAGCGTCATAGGCCTCATCAAGCGGGCCCAGCGCCTCATGGGCAAAGTCATGACTGTATCCGGCGTTGTTGCAGCTTGGCGCCGGAGTGCTATCGTTCATGTCGGTTTATGGGATACTGTAGCGATCACAGATGATATTGAAATGACCTGGAAGCTGGAAACTCATTTCTGGGATATACGTTATGAACCGAATATGACTTGCTGGATGCTAGTCCCTGAAAGCATCCGTGGGTTGTGGAAACAGAGAAAACGTTGGGCTCAAGGTGGTATTGAAGTAATACGTCGTCATTACCATGTTTGGACAGATTGGCGACAACGGCGGATTTGGCCTATTTATGTTGATTATATTCTCGGTGCCTGTTGGGCATATGCCTTTTTCTTATGCTTGTTTCTCTGGCTTACCCGGACAGTCTGGTCCTGCTTAATGACATCGTCTCTCACCCACCATTTTTTCGCCACCGTGGCTTTGGGAAACCCCTTTTGGGGATGGAATGGCGCCGTCGTAGCTGTCATTTGTCTCTGCCAGCTTTTTGTCAGCCTATGGATTGATTCTCGGTATGATGAGGACTTGTGGAAAATTGCCATATGGGTTTCCTGGTATCCCGTATTCTATTGGATGCTTAATTCCTTTGCGACGGTGGCGGCGACGCCAGCAGGTTTATTCCGTAATATGGACGAACCGGCTACATGGGTTAGCCCGGACAGGGGGCTGCGGAAATGAATAAAGAGAATCACAGTTCTAAGCATTCATGGATTATCAATATCAATAGCCGACGTAAACGATGGGCTGTATCCTTGGAGTGGCTCGTTTCCATTGCTTTGACTCTGCTTTTGTGGGTTGTTCTGTATAAAGAAATCGTTAGCCAGCTTTTGGGCCGGAAACTGCAACAAACTCTGGAGATGCTATCATTTTTGTTCGTCGTCAGCCTGATTATTTTCATCGTCATGGGGGGATGGCAGTTTTATAATTGGTATCGATTCCATGGAAAAGATCGCCGTAAAGCTTTTAAACAGCAACCCCTGAGTGAAGTGGCTGCCCTTTATGGAATGAGTGAAAACGATATGAAAATCATACAAGGCAATTTTCGCCAAGCTTCTGTCCAATATCAGTATGGTCGCTATTGGTATGTACTTCCCGATGAACAATCTGTCGAGATTAAGTCATTAAGAGAAAATAAAAAAGTTTGAAAAAGTACTTGACTTTGTGAGCGACTCATGGTAAGATTATCTACGTTGACGGCGCTAATGTAGCGCGGCCGACGCAGATAATCTAATATGGCGGGTATGGTGAAGTGGTTAACACGGCGGATTGTGGCTCCGTTACGCTAGGGTTCGAATCCCTATACTCGCCCCATAGGGGTATAGCCAAGTGGTAAGGCACCGGACTTTGACTCCGCTATGCGCTGGTTCGAATCCAGCTACCCCTGCCAGCCATGATTCATTAGTGTCCCGAGTTCGAATCTCGGGTGGATCACCAATAAGTCGGACGAACGAGGTTATCTCGGTCGTCCGACTTTTTCGTTGTAAACAAGGATTGTGACGGAATTCAAGGCAGTAAGAACGGGTGTATTGAAAAGGATGAAGGGTTAGTGTAAGATGATTTTGAAAAGGGTATTTGACTATATCGGTAGACGTTCGTAAGAGAAACAATAAATATAAAATTTTTCCGATTGCGAGTGTGACATGAACTTTAAATACGGCGATACACTGCGTATCGAAAACGATTTATATACGGTTTTAGGGACAATTGCATATGAAAATAAGGAGGGCTACTCATGGGTTGAGCATCTCCTCATAGAGCATCGTACCGATACGGAATATTGGCTCAGTAAGGATGACGGCAGTCGTGGGTACGAAAATCGCGAGTATCAGTTGTCGCGAGTTGTTTCAACAGGCATAATTCCCGACGGCATGCGTCTTGTTGACAGTGGTAGGAAGCGTGTTACCGACGTTTGGGATATATACGGGTCCGACGATGTAGAACGTGGTGACGAAGCCGATTATAAAAACTACCGGAATAATAAAGGGATGTTCTTTTCTATAGAAAAGTGGGAAGATTGCACGGAATATTCGCGCGGTCGGTATATAGATGAAAAGGTTGTGCGGATTGAGAAAAATGCGGAGTTGACCGACTTTATTAAACGCCAAATGCTCCGTAGACGCCTTATTAAGACCGGTGTATTCTTGTTTTTCGTCGTAGGGATTTGTATTCTTTTGTATATGGGTTATTCTATGCGACACGATATACGGGACTTCTTCGGATATCCTTATACGGTAGCCGAATATGTAAAGGATAAGCCGGGGACTTATACATATGTCACTTCCGTCACGGATGCCAATAATACTAAGTCCGATATTTATCAGTCCGACAAAGATTTGGATGCGACTGTACAGGATATCATTAAGGGCGTAGACGGTAAGGTTTCGGAAGTTACTCAAGACGGCGATACGGCACTGGAAAATATGGATAGCCAAGCTGATGAGGAATTGACGGATTTGGTGCGAACGACCGGTGTTCCTACGCAGACTGTAACGATTTTGACGGATAACGAGTTTATTACCGTATATATATCGACGGAAGGGACGGTATTGCTTCGCGTTGAAAGTCGGGAAGCGGCTTACAACAACACGGATGACGGCGGCTATCACAGTACCACCCATTCATACGGCTTTTATCGCTATGCTTACTGGCGTAATGGATATGACCGAGATCGCGGGCGTTACGGAGGAACGTCTTCATACGCCTCTTACACACCGGGATCATCGCATACCACTTATTCGCCGTACAATCAATATGCATCCAGCGTGCGTCGAAACAGCGTGAGCAGTCGGACCGGATCCCATGGAGGTACGAGTGTGGGAAAATAAAAAGTTCGGAAATATTTCTATGTACAAGGGAGGAACTTATGCCTTATATTGCGGATATTGTGAATGTATTGATATTCTCCTTCTTGGGAATTATTTTGATGATTGTCGGGAATATGATTATCGATCAGTTTATTCCCGGTGACTTTCCGACGGAAATAAAAAAAGGGAATAGTGCTGTTGCCTGGGTCTGTGCCGGTTCGTTTATCGGCATGGGAGAGATTGTTCGGACAGCCATTCAATCACCGACAGCGGCAGAAGTAGAAGAATTTCTTTTACACGGCATTATGTTCAGTCTTATTTATGCCGTCATAGGAATAGCCGTTTTTCTTATGGGCTTTTTCTTTATCAGTGCCTTTCAGCGTAAGTATTCATTGTCTAAAGAAATTATGAGCGGTAATGTAGCGGCAGGTATTGTTACCTTCGGTATTTTTGTAGGCTTGGCACTTGTCGTATCCGGGGCCATTCAGTGATGAAGTCGGAACGCCTGTTGCTGCTTACGGCCTTTATCATATCCGGGTGTTCTCTGTGCTATGAATTGATCATAGGCGCTATCAGTTCATACATATCCGGTGATACGGTGTGGCAGTATTCCGTTACCATCGGTCTTTATATGGCGGCCATGGGTTTTGGATCTTATATCAGTAAATATATTCGCCGTAATTTATATGACTGGTTTATCGGTATTGAGGTGATTATCGGTATTATAGGAGGACTTAGTGCGACCTTTATTTTTTTGGCTAATTTGTACTTGGAAGCCTATCAGGTCGTGATGTATGCCTTTATTATCGGAATCGGTATACTTGTAGGTATGGAAATTCCCTTGTTGGCACGAATTTTGGAAGTGGAGCGGGGAGATTTACGACATACCCTGTCATCTGTGTTTGCCTTTGACTATATGGGCGGATTGGCCGGTTCCGTCGTCTTTCCTCTTTTATTTTTGCCGCATTTAGGGTATCTAGCGACGGCTTTTTTGTGTGGGGTTTTGAATGTGGCTGCGGCGGGAATCGTCATTGGAGCCCATTATCGAAAATTGAGATTGCGTCGGATTTGGCGGGCTGTTGTCATCATGCTGACGATCGGGTTGTTTACAGGTGTGGCTTTTGCAGGGAATATTTCCAAATATGTTGAAGGCGGCTTGTATCGCGATACCATTATTTTTTCCACGCAGACGGAGTACCAAAAAATTGTCGTCACTCGTCATAAAGATGATGTGCGGCTGTTTATTGACGGAAACTTACAGTTTTCCTCGAGCGATGAATACCGATATCATGAAGCGTTGATTCATGTGCCTATGGCACAGGTACAAAATCCGCAACGTGTTTTGATACTCGGAGGCGGAGACGGCTTGGCAGCTCGCGAGCTTTTAAAGTATGAAGGCGTAGAGATTACGTTGGTAGACTTGGATAAGGCTATAACCGACTTGGCTTCTACCAACCCCGTCTTGACGAAGCTTAATGAACACTCTTTAACGGATCCGCGGGTTACGATTATTAATGATGATGCCTTTAAGTTTTTGGAACAGACGAATCATATATACGATGTCATTGTCATAGACTTACCGGACCCAAATAATGCGACTCTTGTCAAGTTGTACAGCAACATCTTTTATCGCCTTTGCTACAAGGCCCTGGGGGAAAACGGTGTTATGGTGGTGCAATCGACGAGTCCCTATTATGCGACTAAGACGTTTTGGAGTATTCATAAAACTCTTGAATCGGAAGGTTTTTATGTCTACCCTTATCATTTACAAGTACCGTCTTTCGGTGATTGGGGATTCAATTTGGCTAGCAAACACTCTTTGGCAATTATTCATCCCGTTCGAGCCGTAAATACACGCTTCTTAACGGATGACGTTATGAATAAAATGTTTGTTTTCGGAAAAGATGAAATAGCCGGTGATGTAGAAATAAACGCCGTTACGCGGCCTGTTATACTGGATTATTATATGGATGCCGTTCATAAGTGGCGATAGAAAATAAAAGCGAGGAATCGAGATTCCTCGCTTTTTACAGTTGAGTATTTGCTTATAAGAAGAATACGACCATGTCGATAATGAAGGTGGGAATGAGGATAGCTATAGACCAACCCATATAACCGAAGAAGCTGGGCATTTTAATGCCGTTTTCTTCAGCAATGGACTTAACCATAAAGTTGGGGGCATTGCCGATATAGGTGTTGGCGCCCATGAACACGGCACCGGCCGAGATGGCTTCCAGCATGATTTGTGAAACAGTGCCGACGGATGTGTTAATGCCCGTCGTCGAGCCGATAGCACCGGCTGTCTGTAAGAAGACCAAGTAGGTAGGCGTATTGTCCAAAAAGGACGAAAGGAACCCTGTGGCCCAGAAGAGCTGCCACGGGTCGTGAATACCCAATTGGGCACCGTGAACCTTTAAGAAAATGAGCGCCGGAATCATGGTGATAAAAATCCCCAAGAATAGGGTTGCTACTTCAATGATCGGTGCGTGAGAGAACTCGTTCAAATCGTGGATCGACTCTTTCGTCGTCTTCAGGGAAAGAAAAGCTGCTACTAAAATAATGACGATTTCCACTATGGTAGCATAGGGAAAGACAATTTCATCGTATACGGGAATTCCTGCATTATCGGCAAAGAAGGCGAATTCCTTAGGTAAAAGGCCGTTGGCAATAACGCCGACGATAATCATGCCGATAAAGATGAGGTTATGCAGCCCTTCAATACGAATGGGTTCCTTTTTGGATTCAGACAGTTCGTCCAAGGGGGAACGGCCTTCGGCCAACTCTTTTTTACAGAAGTAGCTGTCAATAAAGTAGAAGGCTGCAAATAGGATAATCATGTTCAGTAGTAAAAAGGGTGCCAAATGGAAGGTCCAGGTGAAGGGGACTCCGCGTTGGAACCCCATGAAAAGAGGCGGATCGCCGAGAGGGGTAAGACAGCCGCCGATATTGGCTACGAGGAAGATGAAGAAGACGATAACATGAGCCGCTTTCTTTCTCCACTTGTTGGCACGAATTAACGGACGAATCATGACCATAGCCGCACCGGTAGTACCGATCCAGCTGGCTAACATCGTACCGATGAAGAGAATGAGCATGTTAACCTTCGGCGTTCCCGGCAAGGTGCCTCTTACGGCAATGCCGCTGGCAGCCACAAAGAGTCCGAAAAGCAGTACGATAAACGGCACGTAGTCGAGGAGCATGGATTCAAGGAGACGGAACCAGGCTTCGCTGAAACCGTAGGCAAAAGCAAAAGGAACGATAAAAACGAGAGACCAGATGCCTGCCGCTACATGCATATTCTTTTCCCACCAATGGGGATGTGTCAACGGGATGACGGCAATAGACAAGAGCATGCCGATAAAGGGAATAACACTCCATGCCGGCAGTACGGCGGCAACCGCCTCGTGCCCGTCATTGGCCGCAATAGGCAAGATAGTTGTCATTGCGACGGTTGACAATGATAAAAGAAATTTTAAAAACCTGTTCATAAGAACCGCCTTTCCATAAAAAATAAATTTTATTTTAATATCTTCTAAAATATTGTATCATAATATTATATGAAAATGTACTATTTTTGCATATAGGGCATAGAGACTAAAATTATAATTTTAAAAATAAAAGAAGGAATTTTGTTTTTGACGGCGAATTGTTATAATACAAGTAGAATTCATAGGAGGGGTCTAATATGAAAGATTATAGAACAATTGTTGTTCCCGTCGACGGTTCGGATAACTCGAAGCGCGCAGTTGAACATGCTGTTACAATCGCCTCTACCGTAGGAGCGTCCTTAACATTGGTATACGTAGCCAACATCGTATCCGTTATTTCCAATTTCGATCAGATTCCTAATGCCAGCGGTTATGTAACCGAGCAGGTAGCCTTAGATATGGAAGAAGAAGGAAAGAAGATTCTGGATGCCGTTACGGCGAACATTCCCGATTCGGTAACGGTGGGGGAAGCCTTCGAAGTCGGCTCGCCCGGACCGGCTATTCTTTCGGTAGCTAAGAAGAATAATGCCGATTTAATTGTTATGGGAAGTCGTGGCTTAGGGCCCCTTAAAGGTTTGTTTATGGGTTCCGTCAGCAGCTTTGTTGTTACTCATGCGGCATGCCCTGTCATGATTGTGAAATAGATTATAGCGAAAGTTCAGATAAAAACAGCGGAAAGTCATTTGTGATCTGCACCCATTTTCTTGGACAGATATAATTAAGCTACTTTTTGGG
>OGGM01001188.1_pt1 | contig 10222 bp, 8 predicted proteins | sample 1571251 | NCBI WGS metagenome assembly OGGM01 (sample SAMEA2582076, study PRJEB24529) | metagenome | biome: Human gut stool | place: China | collected 2011 | reverse complement strand
CCTCGTCTTCCTCTTCGGCCTGTTCCTCACCATTGCGCTGTTCATCCGCAACGTGAAGGGTGCAATCCTCTACGGCGTGCTCGCCTCCACCGCCCTCTCCATCATCCTGGAGAAGGTCGTGCCCTCCGGCAGCTCGCTTCAGTCCCCCACCGGCTGGTCCCTGAACGTACCCGTCTGGGACTCCGATACCAGCAAGCTACCCAATTTTTCTCTATTTGGCTCCGCTGACCTTTTTGGTGCCTTCGGCACTCTTGGCGGCATGGCTGCAGTTCTGCTGATCTTCACCATCCTCATCTCCGCGTTCTTCGACGCAATGGGCACCTCCGTCGGTCTCGCAACCGAAGCAGGCACCATCAAGGACGGCCAGATCGAGAACGTCGACAAGGTCCTGCTCGTGGACGCTCTCGGCTCCGTAGCCGGCGGTGGCACCTCCTCCTCCTCGAGCCAGATCTTCGTGGAGTCCGCAACCGGTATCGGCGCGGGCGCACGCACCGGCTTCGCGAACGTCGTCACCGGCGCGCTGTTCCTCGTCGCAATTTTCCTGTCCCCGCTGGTCACCATCGTGCCCTTCGAAGCTGTTGCACCCGCAATGGTGTTCGTTGGCTTCCTGATGATCCGCCAGGCAGTGAACATCGACTGGAACGATTGGGGTCTGGGTATCCCCGCGTTCATGACCATCATCTTCATGCCGCTGGCATACTCCATCGCGGACGGTATCGGCGCAGGCTTCCTGTCCTACGTCTTCATCCGCCTGGTGCAGGGTCGCGGCAAGGAAGTTCACTGGCTCATGTACGTGGTTTCCGCAGTGTTCCTCATCTTCTTCGCTAACGGCCTGATTACCGGCTGGATGCACTAAATACATCGGGTGCCTCACCCTCCCACGTGGAGGCGCGGGCACCATCAGGGCGGGGTATCGGCACCTTCGGGTTGCCGGTACCCCGCCCTGCGCTATTCTTCCCTCTACCCCAGCTACCCAATTCTGGTTGCAGGGGTCGGGGAAACACCACATCACCGACTGGACCGCCGCACACAACGCGTTTCAACGACACAAGCTAAGCGGCGGCGCCTACAATGGTTGAACCATTGTGGCGCCCAACCCGGGACTTACCCGCGAGCCTTACCCGCGAAACCGGCGGCGCAACAGTACACACCGAACAACATCAACGGATCCTCACATGTCTGAACCCCAGAAGGCGGCAGCGCCCACCAGCGCACTCGACCGCTACTTCAAGATTTCCGAACGCGGCTCCTCCATCGCCGCAGAATTCCGCGGCGGCCTCGCCGCGTTCTTCGCCATGAGCTACATCGTGGTGCTGAACCCCCTCATCATCGGCCTCGGCAAGGACGCATCCGAACGCACCCTCGGTATCGCACCCGTCGCGGCTGTGACCGCGCTGGTTGCTGGCGTGATGACCATCCTCATGGGTGTTATCGCCAGGCAGCCCTTCGCCATGGCGGCTGGCCTGGGCGTGAATGCGCTGCTCGCCTCCACCATTGCCACCACCCCGAACCTGACCTGGGCAGACATCATGGGCCTGGTCGTTCTTGCCGGTCTGATCATGACCGTTCTGGTGCTCACCGGCTTCCGTACCGCGGTGTTTGAGGCGGTCCCCGAGTCGCTCAAGACCGCGATTGTGGTCGGTATCGGCTTCTTCATTTCCTTTATCGGCCTGGTCGACTCCGGCATTATCCGCCGCATGCCTGACGCTGCCGGTTCCACCGTGCCGGTGACCCTCGGCGCGGGCGGTCACCTGCTCGGCTGGCCCACTCTCGTCTTCCTCTTCGGACTGTTCTTCACCATCGCCCTGTTTATCCGTAACGTGAAGGGCGCGATTCTGTGGGGTGTGCTCGCCTCCACCGCGCTGTCCCTGATTCTGGAGGCGCTTGTGCCTTCCGGTTCCGTGCGGAAGGCGGCAACCGGCTGGTCCCTGAACGTGCCCTCCCTGGCGGACCTGGAGTTCACCACCCCGAACTTCTCCCTCATCGGTTCCGCTGACCTGTTCGGCGCGTTCACCCACATTGGCCCGCTGGCTGCTTCGCTGCTGGTGTTCACCATTCTGCTGTCGGTCTTTTTCGATGCGATGGGCGTTTCGGTCGGTCTTGCCGCCGAGGCTGGCACCATGAAGGACGGCAAGGTTGAGGACATCGACAAGGTCCTGCTCGTGGACGCTTTCGGTTCCGTTGTTGGTGGTGGCGCGTCCGGTTCGGCGAACCAGATTTTCGTGGAGTCCGCTACCGGTATTGGTGCGGGTGCACGCACCGGTTTTGCGAACATTGTGACCGGTGTGCTGTTCCTGCTGGCAATTTTCATCTCGCCGCTGGTCACCATCGTTCCCTTTGAGGCGGTTGCTCCGGCGCTGGTCGTGGTCGGCTTCCTGATGATCCGCCAGGCTGTGAACATTGACTGGACCGACTGGGGTCTGGGTATTCCGGCGTTCTTGACCATCATTTTCATGCCGCTGTCGTACTCGATTGCGAACGGTATTGGTGCCGGTTTCGTGGCGTACACTTTCATTCGCCTGGTACAGGGCCGCGGTAAGGATGTGCACTGGCTGATGTACCTGGTCTCCGCGGTGTTCGTGATTTACTTCGGTATGGGCATCATTAACGGCTGGACTAGCTAAGTCCAACAGTCTACATATTTGCTGAGGGCAGGTTCCTGAGGCGGCTGAGAACGTAAGTTTTCAAGCTGTCGAAGGACCTGCCTTTTGTGTATATGGTTCGCTCATGCACGTTCCTTATCATGCCTGGATGCGGGCGCAATTTCATGGCAGAATCATTCCGTTTCCGGTATGATTCTGCCATGATGTCCGTTCAAGAGTATGCCCAAGAAGCTCAGGTTTCAGAGCGAAGCGTGCGCGCCCGCCTAGAACGCGGAATGCTCCAAGGGCGTAAATTGGGAAGCCGCTGGGTTGTCGACGCTCTCCCTGCAGCGCACCGCAGTAATGCTGGCCGCCCTATTTCCTTCGATGCATTCAACGTTTTGGCTCGCTACTGTGACGGGCAGTCGTCTGTTCTATCTGCTGAGGAACGCCGCAGGGCAAAAGAACGCGCCTCAGCAATTCAGGAACAGGGTCCAGGGTCTGTTGAGCGATACCGAGCCCGCCGCGGACTGAAAGTGCATCATCTTCAGGCTCCTCCCACTGAAATTCCGGAAATTTTGGAAGACCCTGCGTTGTCGCTTACCGGCATTAGTAGCGATATTTCGCAGGTGTACGGCTCAATGGTGGATGCATACGTTTCAAGCCGGGACTTAGAGAACATCATTTTTCTCTACAATCTTCTTCCAGCTTCCGCAGATTCAGCGAACGTCATCTTGCGTGAATGCGATGAGCCGCCTCGTATTCTTCCCCTGCACGTGGCGGTAGATCTTCTAGATTTGGGGGATCCGCGAAGCACCGCTGAGGCAGAGCGTATTCTTCAAGATTCTGTTTTCAAGGAAGCGTCTTAGTCATGACCGCATCACCTATTTTGATTCCCGCTATTGGGGCAGAACGCGCCTCATGGCTTGGTCTGGCTGATATTTCAGAGATTATGCCGCAAGGATGGTCCCTGGCTGGCGGAAGCATGATGCGCCTGTTGGCTGCGGAACGAAGCTACGCAGGTTCTCGCTCCACCCACGATATCGACGTTATTCTTGATATCCGCGCTTCCCGGGCGCATATTCGTCAGTTCCATGAGGCTCTTAGCAATGCCGGATTTTCAATTGCCGGGTTCAATGCATCCGGCCAAAATCACCGGTGGGTTCGCGGCGAAGCTCAGATAGATATCCTCATCCCTTCAGGGCAATCGGAGACTGCTCGCACCTATGAATATCCGGGGTTTGGCCGCCTACTAGAAACTCGTGGCGCCCAGTTTGGGCTTGAACGCACCCGTAAAGCATCTGTACTCTGCGCTAACCGCGAATTTACAGTCAACGTTCCTGATGGTTTGGGCGCCCTGTACGAGAAAGTATCAGCCCTGCTCAACAATGGAGATTCCGATAAAAGTCGACATTTCCGAGACATTATTCTTTTATCTTCGGTCCTTAATTCTCAAGAACGTCGAGATATCCTGACACTTTCTGGAAAACAGATATATCGCCTTTATGACGGTCTCTCAAGATCGATTCACGAACACACCGGCATTATTTCTGACCGCGAGCTAGAGGTAGCCTCACGCTTAGAGAACTATCTTGAAAAACTGCTAAAAGACAGAAGCTAATCAAAACAAGAAATGGCAGAATCGTTCCGGTTTCGGAATGATTCTGCCATTTCTTTTATGCCCGCACTATGCATGTGTATAAGGGGCGTTAGCGGACGTCACCATCCACGTAGAACCAGGCGCCGCCCACCTTCTCAAAGCGCGACAGCTCATGCATGCTGCCCTTCACCCGCTCCTCCGCAGGAACGCCCGGCACCGAACGGTAATACGCAACGAACTCCACCGTACCGGACGCATCAAACGGGCCACCCGAAGCACCCAGAATATCCAGACGATACCAGCGGATATCATCCTCCAACTCCAAGGCGGGCGGGCGAGTGCTCGGATGCCAGCTCGCCAGCAGGTACGCCGCATCCCCGGTCGCAAACGCGGTAAAACGCGAGCGCATCAGCTGTTCCGGTGCGGGAGCAGTCAGCGTACCGGAGGCGGCAAACTCGCCCAGGAACCTGCCGCAGCAAGCGCCGTACACCTCGCCGCTCGAGCAGGGGCAGCGGTCATCATGGTTAAGTTCAACCTGGTTCAGTTCAGTCATGCCAACCAGTATAAAGAAAGCGCCGCATCAAAAAGCACAGCATCAAGAAAGCACAGCGCAAAGAAACGCCCGCTCCGCCGGGGATACAAATCCTCCAGCAGAACGGGCGTTCTTGTTTTCAATCGTTAAGTTTGAGCGAACCTACACGGTTACGCTTCAGCGGCAACGCTTATTCAGCGATTGCGCGAGCCGGGGTGTCAGCAGCCGAAGGCTTGCCCACGTATGCGCCGCGGTACTTAGCGGCCGGGTGGCTGTCAGCAACCTTGGTGTGGCCCTTACCGAAGATGTTCTCACGCAGGGTGTTGCCCTCGTACTCGGTGCGGTAGCGGCCGCGCTTCTGCAGCTCGGGAACAACGTACTCGATGAAGTCCTCGAAGGAACCCGGGGAGACGTGGTACGCCAGGTTGATGCCGTCCAGGCCACCCTCGTCGATCCAACGCTCCAGCTCGTCAGCAACCTGAACCGGGTCACCAACAATGACATCGCCCATGCCGCCGAGGGTGGTGTGCTCAGCGATGGCCTTGCGGGTCCACTTCTTGTCCTTCGCCTGCAGGGTGAAGGGGGTCAGGAAGGACTGAATCGACTCGGTCTGCACGTAGTTCAGGACCTCGTCCTCGTCGAACTGGGACAGGTCAACACCGGACCAGCCGCCGATGATAGCCTGTGCAGAGTCGAGGTTGATGTACTTCTTGTACTCCTCGTACTTTGCCTTTGCCTTCTCCTCGGTCTCATCCACGATGACCGAGAGCATTGCGAGGATCTTCACGTCGTCGCGGCTACGGCCCTGCTCCTCGGCAGCGGCACGAATACGGTCGGTCACAACGCGGGTCAGGTCCGGGCGCAGGGCGCTAATGAACACAGCCTCAGCGTGCTTACCGGAGAACTTCTGGCCGCGGCTGGATGCGCCAGCCTGGAAGATCACGGGGGTGCGCTGCGGGCTCGGCTCGGTCAGGGAGATGCCGGGCACGGAGAAGTACTTGCCCTTGTGGCCAATCGGGTGGACCTTGGAGGGGTCAGCGTAGATGCCGCGCTCGCGGTCCTTGATGACTGCGCCGTCTTCCCAGGAGCCTTCCCACAGCTTGTAGCAGACGTCCAGGAACTCGTCAGCGATGTCGTAGCGCTCGTCGTGCGGGATCTGGGTGGGCAGGCCCTGGTTCTCAGCAGCCGAAGGCAGGTAAGAAGTCACAACGTTGAAGCCGACGCGGCCATCGGTCAGGTGGTCGAGGGAGGCGTAGCGGCGAGCCAGGGTGTAGGGCTGCTCGAAAGTAGCGGCAGCAGTCACGCCGAAGCCGAGGTGCTCGGTCACTGCAGCCATCGCAGAAATCTGGGTTGCGGGGTCATTCACGGGAACCTGAGCGGCACCCTCAATGGCGGGAGCGGCAGAGTTCTTGTACACGTCGTAGATGCCGACCACGTCAGCGATGAACACGGCGTCAAACAGGCCGCGCTCAAGGGTCTTAGCCAGGTCAGTCCAGTACTTGATGGTGTTGTACTCGGTTGCGCGGGAGCGCGGGTGACGCCAGAGGTCGAAGCTCTGGTGACCGATGCAGGTCATCTCGAATGCGTTAACTACGATGCGCTTCTTCTGCTCAGCCATCGATTTTCCTTTCGCGAATGATCGGGGACGATCGGGTTTGTACCCTGCACCCCGCGCGCCGCCTCCTGACACCTTCTGCGTTCGGTGGTGACCTTCGTGCAGGTGGCGCGTTCGCGCCGTACTTGCCTCATTCCGTTGAGGCCAGATCATCATCTGGGGCACCCCGCTACGGGAGAGGGTTGCCGCCCGGCTAGCCAGAGCTTAGCGCCGGGACTCATGATCTCGTTGTTTGAGTGTACGGGGCGCGCGGGAGGGAGGTCACGTTTGTGACGAAAAAATCTTTTTGTGACGGGGAACCGAAATATTTCGTGACAAATGCGAAATAAAGAGTCATAGAAATTCACACGCGCCCGCCGGGTTGATTGAGGCGTGGCACAGCCCATAGTGTTGAAGGAGCAAACCATCCAGAGCGACCGAGAGACCTGGCTCCACGACGTCGCAGCAACCGGCGCGGATTCTTCCGCCTCCCGGTGCTAACGCCAGGACCGATGGAAGTGACATGACACTCAACAGTGCAGTAACTGACGTACCCACCAGTGAAAACACCGGCCGACACGCCGTATCCACCGCCGCAGTCCCCTTGAGCTTTGAAGACGTCGGGCAATCTTTCCCCGTGCCCGGCGGAACCCACGAAGTTCTTCGCGGAGTCTCCTTCACCGCAGCCCCCGGCGAGATCATCTCCGTCATCGGCTCCTCCGGATGCGGCAAATCCACCCTCCTGCGTGCAGCAGCAGGCCTGAACCGCATCACCGCGGGTACCGTGCGTATCGGCGAGAAGGCAGTGACCGGCCTCGACCCCCGCGTAGCTATCGGCTTTCAGGAACCGCGCCTGCTCCCCTGGCGCACCGTCGCCGACAACGTGGCGCTCGGACTGCCGCAGGGCACCAAAAAATCTGAAGGCGCAGCATCCGTAGCGCGCCTGCTCGACCTGGTCGGCCTGGGCGAATACGCAACCCACCGTCCCAAGGAAATTTCAGGCGGTATGGCTCAGCGCGTATCCCTGGCGCGAGCGCTCGCACGCAACCCCGGCGTACTGCTGCTCGACGAACCCTTCGGTGCTCTGGACGCGCTGACCCGCATCAACATGCAGGATTTGCTGTTGGCTGTGCACCGTCAAGACCCGACCACGATTCTGCTGGTCACCCACGATGTGGAAGAGGCGCTGTACCTCTCTGACCGGGTTATCGTCCTCGGTAAGGACACCCCGGAGGCGCCCGCCACCATCCAGCGCATTGTGACCGTTGACCGCTCTCACCCGCGTGACCGCGCAGATGCAGAGATTACAGCGCTGCGTAGCGAGTTGCTGGCTGAGCTCGGCGTGGAAGATAACGCCTAAAGCCGCTAATAGGGCCAGAGTCACAAACAAGACTAGTGCCGCCGCATTTCATCTCATCAACACACATCATCATCTTCAGAAGCGAAAAGATTTCATCATGACTTACTCCCCGTCTCGTCGTACCGCCCTCAAGTCCCTCGCCGCAGCCGCCGCTTTTGCTACTCTGCTCAGCGCCTGCGCCGGTGAAGGTTCTGGTTCTGCTAACGCCTCCGGTGCTGCCGGTGGTGGCGACCAGAGCACCGTGACCATTGACTACGCGACCTACAACCCTCTGTCCCTGATTATCCGCAAGAAGGGTTGGCTTGAGACCGCCCTCGCTGCCGAAGGTAAGAAGGTTGAGTGGGTGAAGTCGGCTGGCTCGAACAAGGCGAATGAGGCGCTGCGTAGCGGCAATATTGATGTCGGCTCGACCGCCGGTTCGGCGGCGCTGCTGGCACGCGCTAATGGCTCCCCCATCAAGGTCATTAGCCTCTACTCGCAGCCGGAGTGGTCGGCTCTGGTGACCCGCAAGGATTCGGGCATCACCAAGGTTGCTGACTTGAAGGGTAAGACCGTTGCCGTGACCAAGGGTACCGACCCGTACTTCCTGCTGCTGCAGGCGCTCAAGCAGGAGGGTATTTCTGCATCGGAGCTGACCATTCAGAACCTACAGCACGCCGACGGCCGCACCGCCCTGGATAACGGTCAGGTCAACGCGTGGAGCGGCCTGGACCCGATCATGGCTGCCGCCGAGGTGGAAAGCGGCGACGTGCTCTTCTACCGTAACCTGAACTTCAACACCTACGGCTTCCTGAACGCAACCGAGAAGTTCATTCAGTCCAACCCGACCGCCGCACAGACCATCGTGGACGTGTACGAGTACGCTCGCGCCTGGGCTAAGAAGAACCCCGAAGAGGCTGTGAAGATTGTCGAGGAGGAGTCCGGCATTAAGCACGAGACTGCTCAGGTTGTCATGGAGCGCACCCACCTGGATATCAACCCGGTTCCGGGCGCTAAGCAGGTTGAGGTTCTGAAGGGTGTCGGCCCGATTCTGGTCGAGTCCGGTGACGTTCCCTCCCAGTCCGACGTGGACAAGGCACTGAACAGCATTGTGGACGACCAGTTCGCGAAGAAGGCTAACAGCGCAGCCGTCGAGAAGATCGCAAAGGTGGTTGAGAAGTAATGACCGCCCCAACGGTTACCGCCGCCTCCAGCGCTCGCGCTGAGCGTGCCGAGAAGCGTGCCTCTTCCGTGAAGCTGCCGTCGAATCCGTTCGCCGGTAAGCAGTACCTGGGCCTGATTCTTCCCCTGGCGCTGATTGCCCTCTGGTACATCCTGAGCACGAACGGCGTGTTCACCCAGGTTCAGCTGCCCTCTCCCGACCGTGTGGTCAGCGCCGGTGTTGAGCTGGCGCAGCGCGGTGAGTTGGGCCGCCACGTGGCGATTTCTACCCAGCGTGTGCTGATTGGTTTCGGTATTGGTGCCGTGCTCGGCCTGGTGCTGGGTGCGCTGATTGGTTTGTCTGCGCCGGTGCGTCTGATTGCCGCGCCGACCATTGGTGCACTGCGCGCGGTGCCGTCCCTGGCGTGGGTTCCGCTGCTTCTGCTGTGGATTGGTATTGGTGAGAATTCCAAGGTGACCCTGGTTGCTATTGGTGCGTTCTTCCCGGTGTACACCACGGTTTCTGCGGCTCTGGCGCACGTCGACCCGAAGCTCGTGGAGGCGGCACGCGCCTTCGGTCTGAAGGGTCTGCGCCTGTTCACCACGGTTCAGCTTCCTGCGGTTCTGCCGTCGGTGGTTTCAGGTCTGCGTCTGGCGCTGGCTCAGGCGTGGCTGTTCCTGGTCGCCGCTGAGCTGCTGGGTGCGTCCATGGGTCTGGGTTACCTGCTGACCGACTCGCAGAATAACGGCCGCACCGACCGCCTGCTGCTGGCTATTGTGGCGCTGGCGGTGCTCGGTAAGATTACCGACGCGCTGGTGGGCGTATTCGAACGTTGGGTGAAGGCGAAGTACCCCAGCAACTAGCACCACAGCTAGACACAACGCTCAGCACGCGCTGAGTTTTAGGAGAGATGTCCGCCGCGTGGTTGCTCCCGGAAGGTGAGCTAATCATCACTACGCGTCGGAGAAAGAAGTCGGCGGGGAAACCTGTCGCCTACTGAATGATGATGATGAATCCCGCCCCGCGCCCCACAGCAGTGAGCGCGGGGCGGGGTCTTTAAATATGTCGGAATATTACGAACCGATACGCAGCATGCCGAATATGACGGTCCCCTTTGCGTCCGAGCCCGGAGCGCGCTTTACTAAGAAGGCAAACCATCCAGAGCGACCGAGAGACCTGGCTCAATGACGTCGCAGCAACCCCCTCGCCAACGCACACACAGACCCCACGGTCACACAGACAGCGGCACGGCGAGCAAGGGTGCTAATGCCAGCAACCGATGGGAGAATAATGGGACTGCCCACCCCCTCCTCGTTCACCGGCCCGCTGAACCCCACCCCGAACCCCGCCCTCGAATCTGACGAGGCGCGCGTCGCGTTCTGGGAGAAGCAGGCGCAGCGACTCACCTGGGCT
>OGGM01001180.1_pt1 | contig 10317 bp, 9 predicted proteins | sample 1571251 | NCBI WGS metagenome assembly OGGM01 (sample SAMEA2582076, study PRJEB24529) | metagenome | biome: Human gut stool | place: China | collected 2011 | reverse complement strand
TTTCAATTGTCTGATTTTCGTCTTTTATTTTTCCAACTTAAAAGCAATCTTTATTTTAAAAATTCGGATATACAAAAAGCTGTGTTAAGTATATTTACTTAACACAGTTTTCTTCCTATTTTTTCAATTCTGGAGTATCCGTCTTAAAGTCACTTTGTGTGGACTTCTTACCATTTTGATACCATACGCTGTTTTTACTCTTCTTTTCCGCCTTTTTCAGTCTCTTCAAAGAGTCTGTCTTTTTATAAGAATAATTCTTTCTCTTTACATATTTAAATCCATTCGGCTTATAGAAACGAAGCAAATTACCGGTAATTACTCGATCAGACAGCGATAGCTCGGTTGTTACCGTATTAGAAATTGAAGCTAATTGTGCTTTTACCTTCTTACTTGGATGAGTTACACGCTTACCCGATTTAGTATAATAATAACTTCCTTCCACCTTACTATATTTTGGCGTAATAAAGTCACCATTTCTTTGAGCAACAATTTGTGGAGCATTTTTTGCTAAAAGACTATGTCCAAATTGAATCATATTCTGATCATTGATACCCAACAAGTTAAATAAAGTTGGTCTAACATCAATCTCTCCGCCATATGTATGATTAATGCCACCCTTAAGTCCTGGCATATGGAACATCAAAGGCACACGCTGAAATTGTAAGTTATCAAAATTATTAAAGCTATCTTTGTTCAGCAATTGTGCTGAAGCCTTATGGTGATTTCCTGAAATTCCATAATGATCACCATACAGCATGATCAGAGTATTCTTCTCCAATCCTGACTTTTTAAGATAACTCATAAGCTCTCCAATAGCTTCATCAAGATAGTGGGCCGTTTGTACATACCCATCTACTGTTTTATCACCAGTATCTGTTTTATCAATTGACTGATTTTTCTTATCTAAATCATACGGATAGTGATTGGTTACAGTAATCATCTTCAAATAAAATGGTTGCGGTAAATGTTCTATGTACTTAATAGATTGATCAAAAAAGAGCTTATCTTTAATTCCATACCCTAAATAATACCCCTTCTTATTTTGATAATAAGATAAAGGCATAAAGTAATCATACCCAAAGGATTTATAAGCATTATCACGATTCCAGAATGATCCTGCACCACCGTGCATAACCGCACTCGTATAACCAGCTTGTTGCCCTAAGATAGCTGGAGCACTTTCAAAAGTATTGGACGTTCCATAACTTGACATTGCTGAACCTGATTGTAAGCCAAAAATAGAATTTTCTAGCATCATTTCAGCATCTGATGTTTTTCCTTGACCTACTTGATTAAAGAAATTATCGAAGCTAATTGTATCATTTGCATGATATAGCTTATTTAAGTTAGGAGTAACTTCTTTTCCGTGCCACTTATAATCAATTAAAAACTGCTGGAAACTTTCTAAATGAATAACCAACACATTTTTATTTTTAGCTACACCATAATATTCAGGATTCGGAGCAATATAGTTCTTCTTAATATAAGATTGAACAGTTTTTAAGTCACTATGATTTGCTTTTGCCATAATCGCATTACTTTGAGCTGTTTTTACACCATCATAAACAGCAAAAGAATTTAAACCTAGATATTTGACAATATAATTATTATCAAAAGTCCTTGTGAGCAAACCAGGTCTGTCTTTTTGCGCCATAGTTAGATTTGTTCCAATCAATACTACAGCTAACCCTTCAATTAGAAGAGATATCTTTAGCTTTAAACGACGAACATCAATTTTAAAAACTTTAAAAGCTATTAATAAAACAATAATAACTACATCCAAAAATACTAAAAAATCAGTACCTTTAGTAATTCCAGCAATACTCTTTCCCAAATTATCTGACGTAGATCCTGAAGTTTTAATAATGGATGTAGATAAGAAATCAGAAAATTCTCGATAATACAAAATATTCGAAAATAGCCACAAAGACAATAGGAAATCAATTATGACCATAATCCAATATGACTTTCTACCCTTAAAAAATAATCCGATTCCAATTAATAGCATGGCTGTTGGTAGTGGATTAATCAATAGCAAAAACTTCTGCATTGGGCCCACTACTCCTAGATTAAACTTAGTTATATAAGTTAAATATGTTTTAACCCAGAAAAATACAACAACTACAGTAAAAAAGCCTAATTTAGTTTTAGTTAGCCAATTATATGATGCTTTTAGGCGTCCCATTTAAGTCCTCCTCAACTTTGTTCTTTCATGATATTACTACTAAAAAATAGTTTTGATAAATTAAAATAGTAAATTTAAGGAATTTTAATGACTTCTTATTTTCTTCGGCTTAAACAACCAACCAAATATTCCTAGAATCATTCCAAAAAAGTAAGTGGTAAAGCGCCACAAAAACATCCCTAAGGTTAATAATATATTTGAATGAATAAAGGTAGTAAATAAAGTCTGAAAGCTAAATTCAGCTCCACCTGACGCACCTGGAATTGGAACAATTGCCATAAACATAATAATCATGATATTCATCTGTGTCACTTCTAACCAAGAAGGCGTTAAATTTAAAGCTAACAGAATTAAATATGGAATTGAATAAAAGCACAGCAATTGTCCAATAGTCAAAATACTTGCACCAAGTAATTTTTTCTTTTCGCGTTTTAAATTTTGACCTTCTGCATAAAAAGTTTCAATTTTTTCCATAGTATTTTTACGCCATTTTTCAACAGTATTTTTGTTCATGAATCTTTCTAATAGATTCATCAGCCAATTAGCCGCGCTTTTTGTCCAGCGGTAAGCAAACATAATAGCTAATAAAAATATTATTGAACTAACATGAAGAATAAAACCAATTAAGATAAACAATGCTAATCCTGAAAACTTGGTTATCACCATATGGAAACCAAAAATAATTGTTGAAACATAAGCAAACAAAACACAAATCTGATAAATAATAAATTTCATCAATAAAATTGAAGTAGCACGGCCACCTTCTATTCCCATTTGAATCATTGCTACTAATTGTGAAGGCTGACCCCCAGTAGATAAAGGTGTTATGGCATTAAAAAGTGCTTGAATAATTGGAATTCTGAAAAAAGACCATGCGGAGCGATGAGGCTCTCCTTTTTTATGTTCTAAAATCCAAATAATTGCAGCTTCACAGGCATAAGATAAAACCATTACCAAAAGAACTAGTAATAAAAAGTTTATATTTAATTTCTTGCTAGCTCCCCATAATGCTTTAACTGGCGTTTTTCTTAGTTCTTGCCAAATAACGAAACCACTAATTAGAAGAACAATTAGCATTCCAATAAAATGTTTTTTGTTCATTACTTAATTTGCCCTAACTTTCTACCAATTTCATACTGCTCCATATAAAAGTCATACCAGATTTTAGCGAGATGGTCTTCTGAATACTCTTGACTTGCTTCAGCAGACAATTTTTGATATTTTTTCAATTTTTCGGGATTGGATACTACAGATTTAATTTGAGAATTTAACTCTTCAAAATTTCTACCTTTCATATAATATCCATTAATAATAGCTTGATATAAGTCCAAGTCACGCAATAATACAGGAGTATTACATGAAAATGCCTCTAAAACAGACATTGGAAACAGTTCATCAAAAGATGGCAATAAGAATAAGTCAGCAATATTTAAATAACTGACTAATTCTTCTCGTGGCACAATTCCTGTAAATTTTAAATTCTTAGGTGGATTATCAATTAATTTCTTAAAGTGTGCATATCCATCCGTCATTTTTCCAAATGAAAAGCCACCAGCCCAAATAAATTGAATACTTGGATTTGCTTCGGCTAATTTAACGAAATCATCTACGCCTTTTCTTTCTTGAACTTGTCCATCTCCGACAATTACAAACTTATCCAAAGGAATATTCAATTTATTTCTAAATGCATTTTTTTGAACTTGACTTTGCTCATAAAATTCACTTTTAGCTACAAAATTAGGTATATATTTTACCTTTTTTTCATTAATACCGTATTTTACTAGTTTATCAATAAAAATCGGATTAACTACTACTATTTGATCCATCCTTTTATAAAAATCGATTACATATTTATAAAAAATACTTTTTACAGGCTCGGGTAATTTAACTGAACCTTCTAAGGTTTCCGGTAAAAAATGTACATATCCAATTTTCCTACCTCGACTAGGCAAAAAACTGTTAGCAAAATATGTAGGATTAATTGTATGATAATGTGTTAAATCACTTGTTCCATATTTATTGATAGTTACATAAAATTCATCTACTAATCTTGTTCTAAGTAAACGAATTAGCTCTTTATACGCTGATCCCACGCCTTGACCTTGAACAGAGTCAGCTTGAGAAAACATATTAATTCTAATCATAATTTACCTCAGTCTTTTGTTTATTTTGAATTGCTTCTTGATAAAAATCTTCTATTTTATGTGCAAACGTATCTGCTGACACGTCTATTAACTTTTTCTCTTTTAGATTTTTAGGAATAGTGAATTGATTTGCTTTTAAATAATCAATGATTTCATTCGTCATTTCATTTTTTGTTGTGAATGTACTCCCAAGCTCCTTATTATCAAAAACATGCTCAGTATAATCAGTACTATAGACAACGCATTTAGTACCAGCAGCTAGAGCCTCAATATATGTCAAGCCCTGCGTTTCAGTATCGCTAGCTGATACAAATAAATCTGCCATTCTATAATAATTTCCTACGTCACTGTGCTCAACACTACCAGCGAAAATAACATAGTCCTCTAACGAAAGTCTAGCGACTTGATCTTTTAAAGGCTGCACATCTGGGCCATCCCCAGCAATTACAAATTTTACATTTGGTTCAATTTCTAAAACTGTGGGCAAAACATCCAGAATTTGATCTATTTTCTTTTCCGCAGCTACACGACTCAGAGTAAGAATAACTTTCTCATTCGAATCTATTCCTAATTCTTTCCTTACATCTCGTCGTGGATTTTCATTAATAGCAGTCAAATCTACCCCCGTCGGAATTATTCGCATAGGTATGGTAACTCCATATCGTGTTAAAGTTTCTTTAACGCGTTCACTGGGAGCAACTACTCCATCCATATTATGCAAATAAGCTTTGGTAAATTGTTTTACATGATATGGCTTCAGTAAATGTCCATTTAAAACGTAGTGCAAATAATCTTCGTACATAGTATGGTACGTATGAATAGCGGGAATACCTAAAGAATGTGCAACATATTTTCCAATCATCCCCATTGAAAATTCTGTTTGTGTATGAACAATATCAAGCTTTACTTCCTTAGCGATTTTGGTAGCTTGAAAAAGTCCTCGAAACGCTATTCTCCTATCAGTAAAAGAAACAAAAGGAACACTACTAACTCTAAAAACATTAGGTTCAATAGTTCCTTTACCCAAATGAGGATCTGTTGTAGTAAAAATAAAGACAGAGTGTCCATTTTTTTCAAGAGCATTCTTCAATGTTTGGATTGAAGTTGCTACCCCAGAAAGCTGAGGAAAATAAGTATCGGTAAATAGCCCAATATTCATGTAAAATACCTCCATTAAAGACCATTATAAAGTTAGTAGAAAGGAGTTGCAATTTTGGATAAAAAAAAGACGCGAGAACTAACTCACGTCTTTTTGCCAGAATGTCTGAATAAATAGCGGTGATCGGGGTCGAACCGATACGTCCCAGGGGACACCAGATTTTGAGTCTGACGCGTCTGCCAATTCCGCCACACCGCCATAAATAAAATTAATCAGGAAATTCAGGCGAAGGCGGTGATCGGATTTGAACCGATGATTAGGGTTTTGCAGACCCGTGCCTTACCACTTGGCTACACCGCCAACCTCTGATCATTAACAAATTGGGATAGTTGGATTCGAACCAACGCATGATGAAGTCAAAGTCCATTGCCTTACCACTTGGCTATATCCCAATGTTAGGGCGGAATGTGGGGATCGAACCCACGCATGCCGGATCCACAAACCGGTGTGTTAACCACTTCACCAATTCCGCCATAATATTAAAAACAGGGATAGTAGGAATTGAACCCACACTAGCGGTTTTGGAGACCGATGTACTACCTTTATACGATATCCCTATTTAAATGGAGGCCAGTGGATTCGAACCACCGAACTCAGAGAGAGCGGTTTTACAGACCGCCGCGTTTAGCCACTTCGCTAGGCCTCCGAAACGTTACTTAATTATAATAACGAACCGCCTAGCAAAAAGCAAGTAAAAAAATAAAAAAGTTGGAAAAACTCCAACTTTTTATTTTCTAGCTTTCTATTTTAGTTGAGCAATATGCTTTTTAATAATTTCAGCTGACTCTCTTAGTTTTTGATCTTCTTCACTAGGTAACTCTAAAGGAATAACTTTTTCTACACCATTTTTACCAATAATTGCTGGATAACCAATATATGTTCCAACCTCATCTAAATAAACTGAAGCTGGTGCAAACAAGCGTGCATTACTAAAGACAGCCTGAATTAAGCGCACTCCGCATGTAGCAATTGCATAGGAAGTATATCCTTTACCAAAGGCAACTTTCATTGAGTTCTTATTAGGCTGTGCGCTCAATTTTTCTTCTTGTTCTTTTGTAAACAATTCTTTAGCGGATTTGCCATTAATCGATACCGTCGACCAAGCAGTAAATTGGGATGCTCCATGTTCACCTAAAACAAAGCCAGCAACATTTCTTGGATCTTCATTTAGTTCTTCACCAACAATTCTTTGCATTCTAGCCGTATCTAAGAAAGTACCTGTGCCCAAGACTTGCTTTCTTGATAAACCAGTCGTTTCTTGCAAAATAGTTGAAATAGCATCACATGGATTTGAAATATTAATTAAAACACCATTGAAACCTGATTCTTTAATTTTTGCTCCGACTTCTTTAGCATTTTTAGCGTTAATCTCAAATTCACCAAATCTGTCCCCAGTCTTAACTGTTGCGGCAATATCACCAAAAGAAGTTACAATAATATCTACATTCTTTAAATCATTGTAGTCGCCTAAAAACACATTAACATGATAATCATTTCTAGCTAAAGTATCACGTAAATCATTGTATTCAGCTTCTGCTTTAGCTTGATTTTTATCTAATAAATATAAATTATCAACAATTCCATGAGTAAACAAAGTGAATGCGACTGTTGCACCAACGTGTCCCATTCCAATTACGGCTACATTTCTCATTATAATTCCCGCTTTCTATAAAATTTCTTACACCTTTAGGATAATCCACTTAAGACAAGTTTTAAATTATTTTTAGATTTTTTGGCTAGAAATAATTTGTTCATGCTGTTTAATATTCTCAATTCGCTTCTCGTTCCTTTTTATAAGTAATAAAAATAGAGCTTCAGTAATCGTAAAAGCTGCTACACGAGAAAAATAATATTGATTTTGCAAAATTGTCTGTCTTACACCAGTCTTTAAATGATAGTCACTCGCTAAAGCAATTGGAGAAGCAGGATTATTAGTGATACTAATAACTTTTAGCTTATTTTTGTGTGCTAACTTTATTTCCTTTAACAAAGCTGCTGATTCCCCAGAATTTGAAACAACAATTAGACAATCCTTCTTGCCTAAATTCATTGTTTGCGCATCAGCTGTTTCAACATTTCCACCAGAAGCAAATGACAATAAGCCGATTTGATTAAATTTGTAGACAGCATCGGCAGCTACTGGATAAGTATCACCTTCTGCGCTAATCTGGATGATTCGGCTTGCTTCAATAATAGAAAGAATCTTTTCTAATTCATCAGTTGGAATTTGATTTAAAGTAGCGTGAATTTCACCAACTTTATTTTTTTCTATCTCTCCTAGCGCTGCCTGCATATCGTCTTTTGGTAGTTTCTTTAACGATTCACTTTCTTTTTGACCAATGCATTGTGCTAATAAAATTTTTAGCTCATGAAAACCAGATAAGGATAAATTACGACAAAATCTTGTAATAGATGCATCACTTACACCCGCTCTTTTAGCTAATTGAGAAATTGTAATGTTTATAATCGTTGCTGGATTCTTGAGAATTGTTCTACCTACCTTTTGATCAGAAGGGGACATGCTACTCATTTGTGCATAAATTTTATCAATAATATTTTCCACGGTTCTACCTCATTTCATAGAAATTATATCATGATTGTAAAATTATTTTCACATATTGATACTTGACTAAAATAATTTTTAATATTATTATTTCTCATGTAAATAATTTTCATGTAATTTATCAGTTAAAAATAATTAACGGAGATTTTTCATGTCAATAATTAGTAAAAAAGCGCTTAGTAAAATACAACCTAATATGACCGTTAGTCTTGGTGGCGGAAGCAACGTTTTAACGCTAGCTAAAGACTTGAATAACGCACAAATACCAGGCTTACGCCTTTACTCACCATCTGAGATTACTAAGTTTCAATGTGAGCAGCTTGGATTAAATATTTTAGCTTTAAATGACAATATGCCTAAATTTGATCTAGCATTTGATGGTTGTGATAGTATTGATCAAAATTTTAACGCATTAAAAAGTGGTGGCGGAATCCATCTTTTTGAAAAAATAGCCGCTGAAAATGCAAAAGAATATATTTTATTATTACCAAAAGAACGTTTTAAAGAGACGCTTAATCCTACTATTTCCTTGTGTATTGAAATCATTCCAAATTGTTTAAATAATTTAATGAAAAAAATACCCCAAGGATATACAGCTAAGATTCGTTTGAGCCAGTCAGTAGCATCATTCGCTCATTCACCATTGGGCAATCTCTTAATTGATATTTATCCCAACAATTCTTGGTCAGACATTGAACAATTAAATGATTTTCTTCTAAAGCAAAATGGCGTTATAAGTAGTTCTTATTTTAAAAATCTTGTTACAAGTATTATTACCGAAAACAACAATGAAGCAATTGAAATAAAGAAAGGATAATTAAAATGACAAAATATAATTGGGGAATTATTGGTACCGGTTGGATTGCACATGAAATGGCAGATGCTCTTCAAGCAGTTAAAGGCGAAATATATGCAGCTGCTAACCCAAATGAAATTAGTTTAAAAAAATTTGCAGCTGAAAAAAACATCAAGCATTTATTCACCAGTCCAGATGAAATGATTCAAGATCCAAATATCGATATCATTTATATTGCTACACCACATACTTTTCATTATGACTATATCAAAAAAGCCTTAAAGGCTGGTAAACATGTTTTCTGCGAAAAGGCCATTACGGTCAATGCAGATCAATTTGACGAAGTGGAAAAATTAGCAAAAGATAAGCATTTAATTCTTTCTGAAGGATTTACGCTTTACCATATGCCTATTTATCAAAAGGTAAAAAAATTGATTAGTGATGGTAAGCTTGGTCAAATTAAGCTAGTCCAAGTTAATTTTGGTAGCTTAAAAGATTATGATCCTAATAACCGCTTCTTTAATAAAGATTTAGCAGGTGGAGCTCTGCTTGATATTGGCGGCTACGCTACTGCATTTGCCAGAATGTTTTTATCAAAACAACCTGAAAGTATTCTTACCACAGTAAAATTTTTTGAAACTGGTGTTGATGAACAATCAGGAATCATTCTTAAGAACACTAAAGATGAGATGGCAGTCATGGCTCTTTCAATGCGAGCTAAGCAACCAAAGCGCGGTGTAATTTCCGGAATTAAAGGTTATATTGAGATATCAAATTATCCGCGTGCAACAGAAGCGCAAATTACTTATACAGCTAGTGCTCATGAAGAACGTCATGAGACAATCAATGCTGGAAGCACTTCTGAGGCCCTTGAATATGAGGTTAAAGACATGGAACGTTATATATCTCAAGGACATGATGATGGTGAATTAGCAATTTCACGAGATGTAGCCCATATTTTAACTAGTGTCCGTACCTCATGGGGGATGAAATATCCTTTTGACGAAAAATAACTGTATATAAAACATAAAGACTAGGAAAAATTCCTAGTCTTTTTATTAATTAGTGAAAATCGTATTTCTAGCCTTCCAGTCTCTAATCTTTATTCCAACCCAGAAGCCATAAATGCCAAGAGTAATAATCGTTAATAGAAGCCACTTTATCCAATTACCAAATAAACCAAATGCACTTCCGGTAAATTTCATCCGATATCCTTCGATTACAGTATGATTGATTTCCCATCCATAAATCATGCACACTGCCCAAGGGTAACAAATACCGAAAGTACAAACTGTAATAATTGTTCCTAATAGGTGCCAGCCAATGAAAGATAGCAAACCACCATCAAAAAATGAATTACGCCCATGTCTTGTTTCCATCAGAATAAACCTCATTTCTAGGTACAAAAAAAGCCAGGTAACAACCTGGCAAAACTATTGGGTTAGCTGGATTCGAACCAGCGCATGATGG
>OGGM01001178.1_pt1 | contig 10362 bp, 9 predicted proteins | sample 1571251 | NCBI WGS metagenome assembly OGGM01 (sample SAMEA2582076, study PRJEB24529) | metagenome | biome: Human gut stool | place: China | collected 2011 | reverse complement strand
TCAAAAAGTTATCAAAGGCGAAGCTGTAGAAGCTAAAATCCCTGTAGATCTTAAAGTTGTTACAAAATAATTGTATATAGAAACTGGGTACAGAAAAAGAGTCGCACCGTTTGGAGCGACTCTTTTTTATTGCTAAATTATAGAACAATAGGATACAGGAACTCGAATACATCCCCTTCTACAAAATAGAACAGGCCTGTTCTATTTTGTAGGAACCCTATATATCCTTTCTGTGAATTAGTACAGGCCTGTTCTATTTTTTTAGTACCCTATATACCCTTTCTGAGAATTAGTACAGGCCTGTACTAATTTTGGAACCACATGTATAGGACGTTCTGAAATTAGAACATAAAGTTCACGTCTGTACGCCAGTAATCACCTAATTTATTACCGTCCATGTCTTTATTGCCGAAGCCATAGTAAGCACCGATGGATACATTTTGGAATGGTACGTAGTTTACATTAGCTACAAAGCCTTTAAAACCATTACGTACATGAGCAACGCCCTTAGTATCCACATAGTGTTGATTGTAGAAGCTATACGCTGGTGCAAAGGCACTACTGAAGACAGGCGAGTTAGCTTCTTCATAGTAATATTGACCACGTACGCTATAAGTACGGGCTTTACTAATATTGTAATTACCATAACCTACACTAGCCATCCAAGCTTGGGAATTGGATATACCTGGTGCTGTAAGCCATTCGCCGAATACGTTCCAACGGTTGAAGTTCATATTCGCGTTAAGGCCCCAAATATTTTTGTACGGGGAATCGATAAGGGATTTAACTTGTTTACCTGTAGCCGCATCAATGTCTTGACCTTGGTATAATTTACCATTATGGAATCGGCCATACATACCGCCAAGGGTAACATGTTTGTTAAGTTTACCTTTCACTTCTAGCATAGCTGCAGAGATAGTGTTTTCCTTATTTTGGTACGTACCTGCACCACCCCACCAGTAACCATAGCTAGCGGATACATCTAGCTTACCATGTTTATACATGAGGCGCGCCCCATCGATGAGGTCATCATACATAAGCCCTAGTGCAGGCGTATAGAGTTGACGACCTACGCGCAATGTTGTGTCTTTACCAAAATGATGATCTACATAGGCAAGATTTACCTGAGCTATATTAGCATTGCTATTGCCGAGCTCACCGGAACCTTGTACACGAACAACGGCATCGGTTTTATCATTGACCTTAGCATTAAAAATCACACGCGCCCGATAATCAAAGGCAGAATGCTTTCCATAAGCATACGCATCATTTTTCAATTGGCTGCCGCGATAGCGTAAACGATAATTTCCTGTTACCTTCACATTACCCACTTGATCTTCTAATTTTGCTACACGCACGCCCAATGTATTGAGTTCATTACTAAATTCATCGGCCAAGCGATTGATCATAGCTTGTTGCTCTGCATTAGCGCGGTCTTGATTCGCCATGGCTTTCGCTACCATTTGAGCCATTTCATAGCGTGTAATATCTTTATTGCCTTTAAAAGTTCCATCTGGGTAGCCATTAATAATGCCGGCAGATGCCAATTGTTCTACTGATTGATAGGCCCAACTAGAAGGCTCTACATCACTAAATGGATTGGCTGCATAGGCACTGACAGAACCCAATACAAAACAAGAAACTAAACTTGCTACTAATTTTCTATTCATAGAGATAACCCACTCTCATCTATACACAAACAAAATATATGACTCTATATTATCTACACCGCATCATCATACTATATAACATGCGATACACGTATTAAAGATACCACCTATTCATGAGGTGTTGTATAGTTAATATCTTGTGCCTTGTAGCTTTCACCATGAGCCAATACATGCACGATGGTTTCTAATGTGGCACGTACAGTTTCAACAGCCATACTTGGTTGATTTGGTTTATCCACCACTTGAGATGGCAAATATGGAATGTGCATAAAACCAGCCTTGATATTGCCCTTTTGTGCTGCATAATGACACACTCCATACATCAAATGATTGCATACAAAGGTACCGGCTGTATTAGAAACCTTTGCAGGAATGCTCGCTTGATGTAATGCATTGACGATGTTTTTAATAGGCAATGTAGCAAAGTACGCACTAGGCCCATCAGTTACGATTGGCTCATCCTCTGGTTGATTGCCTGCATTGTCTGGAATGCGGAAGTCATCGCAGTTAATAGCAACACGTTCCACTGTAATATCTGGACGGCCCCCTGCTTGTCCTACACATAAAATGAAATCTGGTTCGCATTTTTCAGCAGCTGCTTTCACAGTATCAACAGAAGTATAACGTACAGTTGGCACCATTTGAGTTACCACCTTGTAATCGCCATCAGTATAACCATCCATCGTTTTTACAGCTTCCCATGCAGGATTAATAGGTTCGCCACCAAATGGATCAAATCCAGTAATTAAAACAGTTTTCATCATAACACCTCATAAGGATATTTCAAAAGATTGTTCATCCACAGAACAAGGTCTTAAATAAAATAGTACATCAATAGGATGTTCAACACGAGCATAATCAATGCAATTGGAAGTTGGGCTTTAATAACACCGTATTGATCACGCATTTCAAGGAGCGCTACCGGTACAATGTTAAAGTTTGCCGCCATAGGTGTCATCAAGGTACCACAATAGCCAGCAAGCATTGCGATAGCACCAATAGCAGCTGGGTTTGCACCATGAGCTACAACGAGCATTGGAACACCGATGGCACTTGTAATCATCGCAAAGGCTGCAAAAGCGTTACCCATGATCATTGTGAAGATGACCATACCGATGCAGTATGCTACAACTACGAGGAATACATTATCTGCAGGTACCACACTAGCTACAGCACTGGAGATAATTTTACCAACGCCAGCCAAATTAAATAGATAGCCTAGGGCCGCTAATAATTGGGACAAGATAGCAGTCCAACCGATAGCATCGATAAGACGACGACCTTCATGGAAGCCTTGGTTAAATGAACCCTTAGTGATGTAAAGAGCAGCACACATAGCAATGATTGCGGCAATACCAATGCCTACAAGAGCGCCTAATTTAGTAAAGAAGCCAATGATAAATGTGATGATACCAACAAGCAACGCTGGTACGAAAATAACATTACCAATACGAACTGCTTCGTCTTTTTTGAATTCAATAGGAGATTCAAAGTAATGACCTTTGCCGAGTTGTTTTACCAAGACGATAGCAGCCATGGCGATAACGAGCCAGCCATTGATTTCCTTTGATAGATAAGAACCAAAGATAAAGGACACGCTGTACAAGAGCCAGAATAAACCTGTACCGATACGATATTTATGTTCTTTATCTAAAAATGATTGAATGGCAAAGATAAATAAGATGATCCCTACGAGAAGGTATACATAATCTAAGGGCTGCATTTTATAGATAAGTTCTAACATATTATTCAGCCTCCTTCTTTAATTCTTCTGGTGTAACAAGGATATTAAATTCATTAGGTACTAATTTACCAGCTTTCATATCCTCTTCGTCACGAGCTACAGAGGCTTGAATTGTTTTATCAAAAATAATAAAACGAATGAAGTTAACAATATATGCACAGATGGCTGTTGGCAATCCGTAAAGCACCATATCTGTTAATTCAACGGAATATCCCAATTGTTCCATAACGCCCTTGATAAGTAGCAACCCACCAGCTGCAAGGAATAGGTTTTGACCAAAGAAGTTACCGCTGTTATCTGCAGAAGCAGCAATACCACGCACCTTATCGAGAGTACGTTGTGATACAGGACGACCTTGTGCTACAGCTGCTTCACTCATAGGAGCGATCAATGGGCGTACCATAGCAACCATACCGGACATATTAATACCAAAGGCTACTGTCACTTGGCGTACAAATAAGTAAATCATAAAGATACGACCTGCCGTAGCAGCGTTGATTTTACTAATCAAAATTTCAGCCCGTTCACGTAAACCGTGACGTTCCATAAGACCAATAACAGGTAAAATTAGAATAAATAATGACATATAACGATTCTTAACAAAGGCTTCCCCTATAGCACCAACGATATCATTGATACTGAGACCACCTGCAAGGCCCGTTACAAACCCTGCGGCTACGACAACTAACAAGGCATTAAAGCGCAGCATCAGACCGATGACCATCACTAAAATACCAGATAAGACTAACATAGTCTCACATCCTTTCAAAAAACCATCTACCATTCAAAACTGAACGCATAGATATAATATATATGTATATATTATATATCCAAATGTAAAAATTCTGTATTATCTTGTACAAAAAAATACACCTCATAAGGAATTTCCTCACGAGGTGTATAGATTATAAAGCCCTTCCACGTTTTTAACGCAATTAGATCAAGTCTTTTTTAAACAATACGGTTGTATGTTGTTTTCCTCTAAAATGCACTTGGTCATAAGCTTTAAATCCGAAGGATTCATACATCTTAGGCAACCATGGATGTTCCTTAGCAGTACCTAATGTAACGGCCGGTGTCTTAAATTGCGTTTTTAACAACTCTTCTGCATACCCTAATGTTTCCCGTGCATAGCCCTTACCTTTGAAAGCTGGCGCTGTTACGAAATGTGCTATATGTGGAAATTTATCCGGTGTAGAGTATTTAACCCATGGCATGCAGAATGTAATAGAGCTCACTAATTGTCCGTCAATATACAATCCGTATACAGGATAGTTTTCAATCCACTCTTTAGATTCTTCTTCGGTAAAATCGATGGCATCAAAAGTGATTGGAAAATCTTTAATAGCTGCATAACCATCAATTAAAACCTTATGGTATTCCGCTGTATCTTCTACTGTTAATTGTCTAAATTCTTTCATTGTCTTGCCCTCATTTTATATCTTTATCAAACTACTATTTTTATATTTTATACATATATTCTGTATATTTATTATCATAAACGTAATTATACTACTATATGTATCTAAATGCAATAATTTTACATAAATATTTGATGAAGTTTTATAATCTTTATAATAAATAAAAACAGGATGCATCACGAGGATACATCCTGTTTTGGAGCTTTCACAAGCTCGAGGGAAGTTATAGTCAATGTATTATTGGCTAATACGGGAACCATATACGTCGCGTTGATTTTTTGGTTCGTTGTTAACGCGAACACGTTCTGTTTTATGACGGTCATTGTCGCCACCAGAAATACGGTCAACACGGTAATGGTTAAGACGAATATTTTGTAATTCAGGTTGGAATTCGTCCATAGCACGACGCATGTTGTCATCGATAGGAGCACCGTTTTGAAGAGCACGGTACAACATAGTTGCGAATTCGTAACGAGTCATAGTCGCATCGCCTTTGAATGTGCCATCAGGGTAACCAACAAGGATACCATTACCAGCCAATTGGCTAATGTATTGGTAAGCCCAGTGATTGCGAGGAACATCTGGGAATTCAGCAGTTTTGCTAGGATCGATTGCATGTGGATTCAATACTTGTAACAAGTTATTGTATTTGTTTTCAATATCTTGAAGACGTGCGTTCAATTCAGCAATTTCACGACCCATAGCTACGCGGGAACGAGATTCAGGAGCGCGTTTACCAAGACGAATGGATACGCCTGCGTTCAATTGAGGGTTACCATTGCCGATTGTGCTACCAATGGAGAACATTGTGTCTTCATTAGGACGGTAGAAAGCGCCCAATGCAGCGGAGTTAGCATTGTGGTAATGACCATAACCAGCAGCTACTGTCCATTTGTCATCAGGATTGAAGTCCAATGGATGCAATGCAGCCAATGCAGCAGAACCTGCACCTACTTTATTAACGCGTTTTTCAACATTACCAACACGGTTGTTCAAGTTAGTAATATTATTGTTGATTGCACCATTTGTAGAATTATCGATTTGATTTTGTAACTCATTAGCTACAGAGAACAATTGACTGCCATTTACAGCATCTGTAGATGTAGCAGAAATTTCGCCTGCTGCTACATTTTTAATTTGACGTTCTTGACCAGCTTGACCTACAGAAACAGAACCTTTAGTTGCAGAACCCACACCAGCGAAGCCACCATATGTATGAGTTGCAATTGGAGCGCCACTTGTGATGCTAGTTGTCGCAACGGAAGCACTGTTTACGGATGTTGCAGGAGCAGATTTGGATTGGAAGCCAATAGCAACGGAGTTCGCATCGCTAGCAACAGAATGATCACCGATTGCCATAGCATGGTCAGCTGTAGCATGCGCATCAGAACCGAAAGCATTTGCACGTACACCTTGAGCTTGTGCACCAGCACCATAAGCTTGTGCATGGTCACCAGAAGCAATAGCGGAAGAACCGATTGCATTAGTATGTGCACCAGTGGCTTGTGCACTAGAACCAATAGCATTAGCCTTATATCCAGCAGCTTGTGCTTCATAGCCAATAGCTTGGGAACGAACTTCTGATGCATTAGCGCGTGTACCAATTGCAGTAGACCAAGTACGTTCAGCATCAGCAGCATGACCGATAGCAATAGATTCGCTCATTTTAGCTTGAGATCCATTACCTACAGCCAATGCGGAACTACCTAATGCAGTATTTTCAGAACCAATAGCTACAGAATTAGTTTTCCAGTCTCCTGGACGTAATGTTGCACTATCTGGTTCATTATCATAATCACGATCACGGAAATTGGAAGTAGATTCACCTACAGTATTTTTATAACCATAACCAATAGCATTTGTACCATTAATAACATTGCTATCACCAAATGCTTGTGCGTAAGCACCTTCTACAGTATTGCCATCACCAAATGCATTAGCTTGGTCTCCATTAACTGTATTTTGGTTACCATAGGCACTGCTAGAACCAGTAACACTTGTAATTTTATTATCTTGACCTACGGCGATGCTTGTAGCTGAATTATTTGCAACAAAACCATAGTTTACAGCATTGTGTGCAGCCGGAGTTTGATTTGCTTGATCACCTACAGCAGCAGTAATGAAACCATTAGCTTCAGTTACAGGATTAGCAGCACTTACAGGAGCAACAGTAGCACCTACCGCAGCAGCTGCAGCTAATACAGCAAATACTAATTTTTTTGAATGTTTGTTTTCTCTCATCTTACACCCTCGCTAAATTAAAATTCTTAACCAAACACAATACAATTTTTCAGTCTCTCTAAATTCCGCCTCTCTCCTCGGGCTAATTAAATATACTTCTTATTTTGAGCTAAGAAATATATTCAATTCATTTTAAGAAAAATTTATATTGTTGATTACCCGCATAGCATATCAAAGTTTTACGATATAAACAAGCCTTTTTCCCATATAAAGTTCATTAATAACTCTTCATAATGTCAAAAAATAGCGTGATTACTGGTATTCTTCGTTGTATTAATATGCTCATCGATTTTGGTTATGAGTAAAAAAAATCACACCTTTTTTAGGATTCTACAGAATATATATTGTATAGCTTATAAATAATTATTACTTTAATAAGTTAAATAAATATCTGAGCTTTTCAGTTATTCCTTATTCACATTAATTTCATGAACACTTTCTGAATTTTTATAAAATAGAATATTTAATTATTTTTTCTGAATTTTATACTATTTTTATTTTTATACTTAATAGCATAACACATCTACGTAAATACTTAAGATTAGTATATACATATCACTACATATATTTGTATAAGCTTACATAATAAGACTTAATCTATATATAATACTCATATAATTCCAAAGGGATCATAAAAACCAAAAAGCTCCTATGTTCTATGAACGTTAGGAGCTTCTTATACATTAAGCCAATAAGGCTTTTACAAGTTCTTCTGCTTTGCCAAAATCATCTGCATCTGGGTTCCAGTTACATTTGATTTCTGGTTCAACAACAGAGAATCCATATTTAGTTAATTCTTCACGAAGTACCTTTGTAGATTCACCCGACCAACCATAGGTACCGAATACAGCAGCTTTTTTGTTTTTAAACTTCAACTCACGTAAGAAGTCAAGCCATCCAGCTACGGCAGATAATACACTATTACCTACAGTTGGGGAACCAACAGCAATGGCTTTAGACTTGAATACTTCCGTCATAATATCATTTTTATTGGTTTTACTAATGTTGAAGATCTTAACTCGTGTATCAGGAGATTGTCTCGCAATTTCATCGGCAATTTTATGGGCCAATTTCTTCGTGCTATCCCACATAGTGTCATATACGACTGTAATTTGATTTTCTTGGTATGCTTGGGACCATTCATAGTATTTCTCTACGATTTGCAATGGGTTTTCACGCCAAATAGCACCATGACTTGTAGCGATAATATCGATTGGCAAGTTTAACTTTTGAATTTCTTCAACCTTTGCTTTTACCAATGGAGAGAATGGATTCAAAATATTAGCGTAATATTTCATCGCCTCTGCCCATAAACGGCATTGATCAGCCTTGTCGGCCCACAATTCTTCTACCGCAAAATGTTGACCGAAAGCATCGTTGGAGAACAAGATATTGTCGCCAGTCATATACGTCGCCATGGAATCAGGCCAGTGAAGCATGCGCATTTCAACGAATACCAAGGACTTACCGTTGCCGATATCTACGGAATCGCCTGTTTTCACAGTTTTAAAATTCCATTCTGGATGATGGTATTGCCCAACCAAGGACTTAACTGCGTTTTCTGTACAGTAAATCGGAGTATTAGGAATTTTCTCCATCAATGCTGGTAAGGAACCGCTGTGATCGACTTCACCATGGTTACATACGATAAAATCAATCTTGTTTAAATCAATTTCAGATTCCAAGTTATCAATAAATTCAGAAGAATGTGGTTTCCACACAGTATCGATGAGGACTGTCTTTTCCTCTTCAATCAAGTATGCGTTTTGGCTAGACCCATTGTTAATGCTGTAATCTGAACCGTGAAACTCTTGTAATTCCCAGTCAATTTTACCAACCCAAGATACGTTATTTTTTATATGCTTTCTCATAATAACCTCCATAATTCTTGTGAAAGTCTTTCACAATTAACAATATGTATGGCCTATGTGGTATCTATGTATAGAACTATCTATACTGTTATGCATATATCACAACTCGGTCATTAACTATGGTTTTATTATAATCATATCGCATAATTAAGTCTGTATCTGCAGGTACAGATTTGAGAATTATTATAAAAAACCACTCATAGGAAATCATATGCTGTACATTAGTACACATCGATTCCCAATGAGTGGTTGTGAATGTATGTAATAATAAGGGCTGATTACTTATTACCCGTTTTAAAAAGTCTAGGATATGAGCTAACTATGTATTACCGGGCTTAGATAAGCTAGGATAACGCCCGATTATTTATTCTCAGTCTTAGATAATCCAGGGATAGCTTTATAGATATATAACGCAATATATCCATCAACCATACTATGAACGATGGTACCGCCACCTACAAGAACGAATACGACGTAGATAAGATCGATGTTTGGCATTGTAGTTGTCGTATAGAACAAGAGGCATGCTAGCACTTCACCGATGGCGTGAATAATGGCACAACCAAGGTTGAACGCAGCGAAGGATAAAGCCCCAGTCAATACGCCTGGATGATGTTTAATATAGTAAGCACCCATCAAGGCAAAGATGATATGAGAGGCCGCACGCATAACGATAACAAGCGGGAAACCTGCTACGAAGAAACCAAGTGTAGAACCTATAACTACACAAGCGGCCATCTTACGAGACAAGAACATGGCTAGGAATATAGGCACATGACTGGCCAACGTATACGAAGCCGGTGGAATGACAACTTTCAGAGGCATCATAATAGGAATCATGATGGCTAATGCCATCAACAAAGCAGTAATGGTTAAATTTCGATACATTGAAGAATTCATAAAGGCCTCCTTAGTTAATACATCTAGTGTCCTACATTTCCCCATAAATTAAGGATCACTACGCCTACCACGATTAAAGTAATACCTAGCACGGTGTAGATATTAATGCCTTCATGAAAGATAAAGACAGAAATCAAAGTCGTCACTACAAGTCCTACACCAGACCATGTAGCATAGGTAACGCTCAGCGGAATATATTTCAACACATGGGTTAACGTATAAAAAGATCCTACATATCCCAGTGCGCACGCAATGGTCTGCAACGGTCTAGTAAAGCCATCAGATGCTTTTAACATTGTCGTTGCAAATAACTCTAACCCAATTGATAAAGCTAATAAAAAATATGGTAACATGACATCTTCCTGTCAAAAAGAGAGGGACTTCCCCTCTCTCTTCTTTCATAATATTAAAGTCGTTCAATAACAGCTTGTGCCATTTCTGTTGTACCAACGCGTTTCAAACCTTCACGGTAGATATCGCCTGTGCGGTAACCGTCAACGAGGACTTGTTCAACA
>OGGM01001177.1_pt1 | contig 10366 bp, 10 predicted proteins | sample 1571251 | NCBI WGS metagenome assembly OGGM01 (sample SAMEA2582076, study PRJEB24529) | metagenome | biome: Human gut stool | place: China | collected 2011 | reverse complement strand
TGATGCCGGCATTGTTGACGAGAATGTCAATGGTTCCTAACGTCTTTTCTATTTCGCTGACTAATTGCTGCACATGAATTTCATCAGTGACATCGCAAATATAGCCGTGCGCGTCGATGCCCTCTCTTTTATAATCCTTCATAGCCTGGTCCAAGTGTTCCTGGCTGCGGCAGTTGAAGGCAATGACGGCACCGGCACGGGCTAAGGCTTTTGCGATGGCAAACCCTATGCCGTAAGAACCGCCCGTAACAAGGGCGACATTGCCTTTCAAAGAGAACATATCATTTAAATAATCCATGCTGAGCCTCCTGAAAATAAGAATGGTACATCCAATAATAGAAAAGAGTCGATTGAGTTAGAATTACAGATTGATTCTATTGTAGCAAAACCCGCTAGATTTGTATATTTGGAGAAAATGGGGCTTGTCGCACGTAATCTTGTACAGTCCTTGTTCTATATGCAAAAATATAAAATTTAAACTTTTTACGGTAAGTGGAAAATAAATCAGTGTATAGAAAAAGCCCCAGACTTATGCTATCCTTTCTTCATAAGTCTGAGGCTTTGATTCTATTTATCCTTTGCACTTTTCCTGGGGCTTTGTTGCCCAAGGCAGGTATTGATCCAAGGTTTCGGCATCTTTGAAGTTTGCTGTATTTGGTAGCTTTTCAAAAAGGTATTTCAGATACCGTTCGGTGTCCAAGTCGTTGGCTTTGGCTGTTTCAATCAAGCTGTAGACGATGGCACTGGCTTTGGCTCCTTTGGGGCTGTTACTGAAAAGCCAATTTTTCCGCCCAACGGTGAAAGGCCGGATGCTGTTTTCCGCGGTGTTGTTGGAAATGTCACAGTGCCCGTCTTGGAGGTAACAGGTCAGCCCGTCACGGTTCGACAGGAGATAATTCATGGCCGTTGCCAGCGGCGATTTGGGCAGCAGTTTGTCGACATTGTTTTCTGCCCACGCGAAGAGCGCCTTCAGGATAGGCTTTTCTTCCCCGAGGCGTCGTTTACACCGTTCTTCCGGTGAGAGCGATTTGTATTCTTTTTCCTTGTCAAATAACTTGCTAATCTGGTCGATACCCGCTTTGACTAAGGTGTTTTCGAGTCCATCCGTTTCTTTAGCATAAGCCGGAGCGGCATCGATGAACTTCCGGCGGGCATGCGCCCAGCATAGGCAATGACCTGCTGTCTTGATGGAACGGTAGCCGACATAGTCGTCCGTCAGCAGGTAGCCAGAGAAACCTTCCAGGAAAGTTTCTGCACAATGGGCGCTACGCGTCGGCGCATATTCAAACAAACGGATTTTCCGCGTGGGATTCAAAGCCGTGCTGGCATAGACCCACATATAGGACTTGCTCGTATTTTTACGGCTTTTTTCGTGGTTCACATGGACGGGTGTTTCATCAGCATGGAGACAGCGCTCTTCCAGGAGCATCTCGTGCATCCGTCCATAGACTGGGGCCAGCCATTCTTTGGAAGCGATGATGATCCAGTTAGCCAGATTGGCCCGGGAAAAGGGCAGGCCGATGCGTTTCCATTCGCTTTCCTGGCGGTACAGTGGCAGGGCATAGCCATATTTCTGCATCATGACATGGGCGACCACCGATGGAGAGGCGATGCAATGTGGGATGACCGGCTGAGGCATGGCTGTTTTCAGGATGGCAGGCTGTCCCTGCTTGCGGTAGGGACGGCATTCATAACTTTTACGATAAAAATCCTTCACTTCCACGCGGGCTGGGATGTAAACGACTTCTGAACGGATGAATTCTTCACCTACCGGCGAAAGTGTGCTTCCACATTCCGGGCAGACCGTCGTTTCCGGTTCGACGACAATTTTCTGATGAGGCAGTTTGGCCAGTAATTCTTCACGATGGCCGACCTTTTTCTTGCGTTTGTGCGGCTTGACCGAAATTTCCGGTTCTGGAGCGCTGGGTTTCGCTTCTGTTTCTGATTCATTGAACAGGCTCATCTGTTCTTCCGGGTACACGACTTTCTTGGTTTCCGACTTGCGGCCGAACTGGGTTTTGCGCAGCCATTCGACCTGCTTGCGCAGCTGTTTGTTCTCTGCTTCCAGAGACGCTTTCTGCGCGGTCAGCTCATCGATTTTCCCCTGCATTTCCTGTTCACGGATATCTGTCATACGGCACCTCAATCTTACGGATTTGTGATAAATCCTTTATACCATAAAACAGCCAAAAACCCTAGCGTTTATGCAGGGTTTCGGCTGTTTTACAAAACCGTTTTCGGCGCAATCTTTTGCACGGCCCGGGGCTGTGCAACGGACAGCCCCTCCATGAGCCAGCGGTACTGCTGTGGTGTGAGTTCCCGGACTTCATCAGGTGTCCTCGGCCACTGCAGCCTTCCTTTTTCCAAGCGTTTGTAGAGGAGCAGGAAACCGTCACCTTGCCAGAGCAGGGCTTTGAACCGGTCCCGGCGACGGCCGCAAAACAGGAAAAGCGAAGGCTGGAACGAATCCATCTGGAACTGCTGGGCGATTATGGCACTGAGCCCGTCAATGGACTTGCGCATGTCCGTATAGCCACAGGCGATGAAGACATGTTCTGCTGAAATATGCAAATTCATCAAGCATTCACCTTCTGCAGTAGCTGCAGCGTCTTTTGCAGCAGCCTTTCAGAAGTATGCTCCGTCACTTCCAGGGAAAACGCACCACACTGCACGATGAGGGAATCCTGGACGGGAATCGCCGCCGAAAGAGGAACCAGCGTGGGGACTTCCGCCTTTTTAATTTCCGGCGCCTGTGCCGGTGCGAAACGAATACGGAGTTTATGTTGCCAGTAGTAATACTGTTTAATAGGGATATCCTGCTGCGCACAGAACCCCTTCACCGTTAAGCCACTCTGCTGGCGCTGCGCGATGATCTGCATCCAGTGTTTCATTCTCATTTCGCGTGTAATTTTTTGAGTATCCAAAAACATCCTCCTTACTGAATAGGATAAATTAGAGTTTTTAGACAAAATGGGAGAAACTCTAATTTGTCTAATTCATCCTGTTTGATGAGCCTATTGTCTCACAAACAGCCAGAAGATTAAATCCACCGATTTATTTTCCGCTTACTTTGATACCGTAGATGCTGCTATTGCGGCCAATCCAGAGGCTACTCCTCTTTTTCATTCCAATCGGGGATTATGATATACTTATCGAAGGTTTTATGCCAATCTGGAAGCTACCGGGATGACGCAAAGTATGTCCAAAGTCGCAAAATGTATTGACAACGGTCCGATGGAAGAATTTGGGGGGATCCTGAAGAGAGAACGGTATTATGGGAAGCGTTTTACTAGTAAAGAATCACTGGTAAAGATGATTGAAGACTATATAGAATACTTATAATAACAAGCGATTACAAAGAAACTTAGGCGTGCTTACGCCGATGAAAAAGCACGAACAGTATCTGATGGCAGAAGGTTTTTATTTTTTAATTGTCTACTTAGCAGGTTAGCGGGTAGTAGTTCAAAATATAGTAGGAAGTTTTTTGTTTTTTTGGTTAAGGGGTACAGCATAAAAAGTCTAAGTTCTGTTGCAATCCTTATGCGAGCTAGCATGATAAATATCCGGAGCTAAAACATGGTGAATGGTTGTCAAGATAGACAAGAACTACTTGTTAACTTATAATATGTGTATATGATATACGTTGAATGATATTTACAGAACCATAAGGTTGGGGGTATGTTTATGAACTCAATTAGAGATTTATTTTCTCCTGCACATATATTGCATGTTGCACAGATGCGTGAAAAATTTTTTACTACAGGAAGTATGCGCGGAATCTCCGGCGTACGGAGCGAAATCCTCATGGGATGGAAAATATCGTATGAATCAGGATTTCGTGAAGTATATCAAGAAAAGCCAATAGTTCACGATTTAAAAAAATGTCAGGAAAAATCAAGGACACTGATGGAAATAGCAGTCCCGTATATGCAAAAAATACTGTCCTTTTTAGATCAAAAGTCTTTCTGGCTAACGTTGTTAAATGCGGATGGTATTATTTTAAAATTGATAGGTTCCCCGGATATGATTAATGAACTGAAAGCAACCGGGCTTGTAGAAGGCTCCGACCGGGGGAAACGTGGACCGTACTGCGGTTTGTTTCATATGGTATATACGTTAAAGAAACCATTTATCCTCGTTTCTACGGAACATGCTTCTGCCATTGATGACAATTTGGCAGGTGCGGCCTGTCCCATTATAGATATAGAAACAAAACGTATTATAGGCTATATTGCTATTTCTGGCCATTGGTGGGATAGTCATGTTCATACATTGGGATTGGCAATTTTGGCAGCAGAAGCAATCAATCAGCAATTATTGCTTGTAGCTTCAAATAAAAGAATGAAACAACTAAATGGTCTTGTTCAAAATCAAAATATCGAGTTGAATCAGACCGTGGAAGATATCGACTTTGGAATAATCTATTTTAATAAAGAAGGGCGCATCATCAGCATCAATACCCGGGCTATTCGGATGATGGGACTGAACCAGGATAAGAAAACGTTGATTGGAAAGAATATCAGGGATTGTCTGGGTAACCGGTTTGAGATGAATGGAATCTATGAAAAGGCAAGCGTTGATCGGGAATATTCATATGTCATGCCTAATGTCGATAAAGATGGATTGAGAAGGCGTAATCGTCAGTCACTGTATATTACTGTAAAAATGACTCATGGATTCAACTATCTGATGCGCGTCAAGGAACGACAATGGATACAGCAGTCTGCTACCCGGATTGTATATACGCAGCCGCCTTTTCAATTTGAAAACATTATTGGCTCATCTGATGCTATGCAAAAAGCTAAAAATCTGGCACGTATTGCGGCTCCGCATGATACGGCGGTCATGATTTTAGGGGAAAGCGGGACCGGGAAAGAAATGTTTGCCCAGGCTATTCATAATGCGAGCAGACGGTCAGATGGCCCTTTCATTGCAATAAATTGTGGTGCGATTCCCCGCACCCTTATTGAAAGTGAACTGTTCGGATATGAACGGGGCGCATTTACTGGAGCGGATAAAAATGGACATCCAGGTAAATTTGAACTAGCCAATGGAGGAACATTATTTTTGGATGAAATCGGTGATATGCCTTACGATGTACAGGTATCTCTTTTACGGGTTCTCCAGTCCAAAGAAGTAGTACGTCTTGGCAGCCGGAAACCTATAAAAATAGATGTACGGATCATATCAGCAACGAATCAGAATTTAGAAGAAAAAATAAAAAATCATACATTCAGGGATGATTTGTACTATCGTCTGAATGTTTTTTCTATTCTGCTACCTCCTTTGCGAGCACGGGAAGGGGATATTGAACGCCTGGCTAATTACTTTGTAGATATTTATAGCCAGCGGTACGGTAAATCTACACGTGGTTTTTCACCAGGAGCCTTGCGTGTATTAGACACATATTCTTGGCCGGGAAATATACGACAGCTTGAAAATACGGTAGAAAGAGCATTGCTTATCAGTCAGGGGGAATGGATTGAGGAAAGTGCCCTTTCTTTGAAAATGCAACAAAGCCGGCCAGAAAACAGCTATTACAGAGACAAACAGGGAACAGAAAAAGAAGAAATTTATAAGGCTTTACGAAAATATAATTTCAATGTAACACAGGCGGCTAAATTTCTGGGACTCAGCAGGCCGACTCTTTACAAGAAAATGAAACAATACCATATTGAAAAAAATAAGATATATTAATGTTGACAACAATATATGTAAATTATTTTTACAACCGTAAAATGCGTAAATGACATTTTACGGTTTATTTTTTGTAAAATGGCATATTAGAGGTATTTTTTAATTGGCATGTTTATTTCATATATATTAGTGAGACTACAATTGAAGAGTTATAGAGATTGGCCAATCGTATTCTTCAAAAAATTTTTATTTACTACATAATTAAGGAGGAGTCCATATGTCCGATTTATCAAACAAAGTAATGCTCACGGTTGCTACTACTGGTGCTTATCCTGTTAAAAAACATAATCCTGCTGTTCCGCTTGATCCACCGGAAATTGCTGAAGATATTTTGGCTTGCGCAGAAGCCGGTGCATCTATTTGCCATATTCATGTCCGTGATGATGAACATAAAGCTTCTATGAGTTTTGATAAATTTAAAGAAGTGGTGGATGCAGTCCGCCCTTATTCTAACATTGTCATTAATTTGACAACATCTGGTGGTACGGGATGGCCTGATGATGTCCGTATGAAACCGTTCCAGGTACTTCATCCGGAAGTTGCTTCCTTCGACTGTGGCACTATGAATTGGCAACGGACGGGTATTTTTGAAAATCATCCGAAGTTTTTGGAAAAACTGGGAACAGAAATGCAGAAGCATGATGTAAAGCCAGAAATAGAAGTATTTGATCCCGGTATGATTTATAATGCTCTGGATTTACAAAAACGTGGTTTTCTGAAACCTGGTCCCCTCCACTTCCAGATTGTCATGGGCGTAAAAGGCGGTATTGATGCAACTGTTGACAACCTCGTATGGATGCACAGCCTTCTGCCCAAAGATGCTACATGGGGGGCTGTTGGTATCGGTCATGGACAGATGCCTATTATGCTTGCAACCTTGGCTATGGGTGGACATCTTCGCGTAGGTATGGAAGATAATGTCATGATGAAGAAAGGTGTTCTAGCTAAGAATAATGTAGAATTTGTCAAACGTGCTGTAGACCTGATTCATCTGTCCGGTAAAGAAGTAGCAACACCTGATGAAGCCCGTGAAATACTTAGCGTAGAAAACAAGACGAAGATTGCACTTGGTAAATAAATATGTTGGAAAGAAGATGAAAAATATGAAACGAAATGTATTGATTTATGGCGCAGGCTTAATGGGACGTGGCATTGCACAGGTATACGCCCGTAATCCGGAACATACGGTATACTTATATGATATTAAAGATAATGATACAATCGGAAAAATTGAAGCATCTCTGGACGACTTTGTTTCCAAAGGTGTACTTTCAAAAGATGACAAAACGGCGCAGCTGGCACGGATCAGTTTTATACCGGAACTGACGAAAGATTTTTGTCAGACCATTGATATTGTTGTAGAAGCTGTTTTTGAAAATATGGAATTAAAGCAGAATGTCTTTGCAAATTTAGAAGAGCTCTGCCGCGAAGATACGATTTTCTGTACTAATTCATCGGTTATGAGCCCGACAGAAATCAGTGCTAAAGTAAAAAATAAATCCCGCTTTGTAGGAACTCATTTTTGGAATCCGGCTACCCTTATTCCGTTGGTAGAAATTATCAAAGCTAAAGATTCGTCCGATGAAACGGCCCAGACTGTATATGACATTTTGTCCAGTGTAGGGAAGAAGCCGATTATTTGCCGCAAGGATGTTCCTGGTTTTGTTGCCAATAGGTTGCAGCATGCGTTATGGCGTGAAGCGATTTATATTGTCGAACAAGGAATTGCCGATGCAGAAACGGTAGATAAAGCAATTAAATATAGTTTTGGGTTGCGTCTTCCTCAGTTGCCCCCTCTGGTCAATTCGGATATGGTCGGTACGGATTTGACATATAATATCCACTCTTATATTCTAAAATACCTGTGTGACGCAAAAGAACCATCTCCGTTACTGGTCAAAATGAAAGAAGAAGGCAAGATGGGCTTTAAATCTGGCGAAGGATTCTACAAATGGGATCAGGCCTCTATTGAAAAAGAAAATGCCAATCTGAATGCCTATCTGATTAAAATGCTTTATAACAAGTAAATTGGGGAATGCTTCTACTTGATTCGGCAGGAACAGGCATAAGCCATCGGGCTGATTGTCTTGACTTATGCCTGTTCCTGGTTTTTTAGAGAGAGGTGAATGGCATGACTAATAAAAATAATGGCACCGATCGAAAAGCCATCATTATGGATAAATTTGTCAATTGGAGTCTTCGATGGATTCCAGATTCTATGGTATTTGTTTTATTGCTGACGTTTATTGTTTTTGGCCTTGCACTGGCCTTTGGTGCCCATGGTCCTTGGCAGCTGATTGATGATTATGCTAAAGGTTTCTGGTCCCTTCTGACATTTTCTATGCAAATGAGTATTATGATGGTAACGGGTTTTGTCATTTCCGATGCAAAACCAATTAAGAAAGTGCTTATCAAGTTAATTGATATTCCTAAAACACCGACGGCCACAATTATTACATTTGCTTTGATTACAGGCGTTATTTCCTGGCTCCACTGGGGCATGGGCCTGATGCTTACCATCGTCATGGGTAAAGAAATCGCAATCCGAAAAAAAGGTGCCGGTATCCATTATGCGTACATTGTTGCTGTAGCCTATACGAGCATGAACATTATGGCTAACGGGATTTCACAGGCTGCCCCGCTGCTTTCGGCTACTCCGGGCAATTTTCTTGAACATGTTATGGGGGTCATACCTATTACCATGACATCTCTGTCGCCATTCATGATGACCTTTCTGTTAATCGAATTGATATGTTTGCCGGTAATTTATTTGCTCATTAAACCGAAGAAAGAAAATGCTGTTGAAATTCCGGATGAATTATATGAAGAATTTACACAAACAGTAGAAGAATCGCAAGAAAAGAAAGCCATGACGCCAGCAGAACGGATGGAACATTCCCGCCTGCTGACCTTCATCGTAGGCGCTATGATTTTAGCCTGGATTATCAATTTCTTTCTTACAGAAGGTGTTGGCAAAATCAATCTGAACATCATCAACTTCCTGTTTTTCGGATTGGGTTTGTTATTGCATGATAATGCAGCTGATTTCATTAATTCTGTTAAACAGGGCGCTAGTACTATTTACGGTGTCGTCATCCAGTTTCCTATGTATGCCGGCATTTTCGGTGTCATCAGTTATTCAGGACTGTCTGAAGCGATTACGGAATTCTTTATTTCCATCGCAACTCCGGGAACCTATCCGTGGATTATCATGGTTTATACGGCTATTATGGACTGGTTTGTTCCGTCTGCCGGTTCCAAATTCGTTATTGAAGCTCCGTATCTGATTCCGGCAGCACAGCAGTTAGGCGTACCAGTCCCTCAGGTAATCAATGCATACGGTACAGGTGCGCAGATTGCTAATCTGGTACAGCCGTTTTGGGCACTAGCCTATCTGGCAGCTTTTAAAATTAAATTCCAGGATATCCTGCCCTTCACGTTTATGTTATTCATATTCGCTTTTGTAATAGGTTCTGCATACTTCCTTATTTTCCCGATGGGATGGTAATATATTATTTGAGGTGATATTGTGAGAAAAGAAGATGTATTAAAACAACTATCGACGCCGATTGTGGCCTGTCCTTCTCCGAACGTACCGCATCGGTTTAACAATCGCGGGTACTTGTATATTGTTTATCGGACTGATCGTAAAGCGTTAGAAAAGGTCGTCCCTGAACCACTGGAATTGCTGGATGACCCATTGGTACGTTTTGAAGTCATGTATATGAGTGATGCTACGGGCTTTGGCGTGTATACTGAATCAGGACAGGCGATTCCGGTTTCGTATAATGGTGTCGTTGGTGATTATCTTCATATGATGTATCTGGATAATTATGAAGCCATTGACGGTGGGAAAAATGTTAGTGCGTATCCGAAGAAAATTGGATATCCTAAATTGTATTTTGATAATAATACTATTGTAGGAACGTTGGATTATGGCAGAGACCATAAATTCCGCATTGCCAATGCCACTATGACATATAAATATGAAAAATTGCCTGAAGAAGAAGCTATACGACAATTAACGGCACCTACATATATGCTCAAATTATATCCCAACTATGACAAGACACTGAGAATAGCTGAAGTGACTGAATGTGCTATTAAACGGGAAGACGTCGAAATCTTGGAAGCTTGGACAGGAGATGCTAGATTGCAGTTATTTGATCATGTCAATTGTCCGCTTGCCGATTTACCAGTGAGAGAGATTGTATCTTGTAGTTATATTGTAGCGAATGTGACACTCGCAAAACCTCACGTTATATACGATTATTTAAAATAATACTTTATATGAATACAAATAAAACCATCAGAGAATTATACTGATGGTTTTATTTGCACTTTGATATGAAAGCTTATGTTAGCATAGTTTCATCTGCTTCTGGGAAAAATTACGAGTCAGTTTTGAGCATTTCACCGGCAGACGTCATCTGCTGCGGCGACAGTTATAACGATATCGGCATGCTGCGTTACGCCGGGACAGGCGTCGCCATGGCCAACGCACCAGAGAACGTCAAGTCCTTTGCCGACTACGTGACGCACCATTCCGATGACGAACAGGGCATCGTAGAAGTAGCCCGGCGTTTCTTCCCTTCCCGCGTTCATTGACATCCCCTGCGGATAAGGGTATCATGAAGGCATGTGAAGAAGTAATGGCATTATAGGAGGA
>OGGM01001175.1_pt1 | contig 10382 bp, 9 predicted proteins | sample 1571251 | NCBI WGS metagenome assembly OGGM01 (sample SAMEA2582076, study PRJEB24529) | metagenome | biome: Human gut stool | place: China | collected 2011 | reverse complement strand
GATGGTTAAAGTCCAGAAAAACGTCCGCTCGCCCTTTCCTACATTTTACAGTCGCCCTCTACAAATACTACTTCGTGTTCCCAGAAGCTCGGTCATTTATGGCCGAGTAGTTCACATTACCGTGGTTAAGTAAGAAGGAACGAAAATTGTCGGACGTAACTTTATTGATTATTATCAAGTTATGGAGTAATAAGACAAAACTAAAATTGAGGAATATCAAAATATTCCAAAATTAGTTGACAGACCGTCACACTTTAGCTAATCTTAAGTGAATTAATATTGATTTATTTTTAGGGAGGAAGCAAGATGCAAGATCAATATCGGCGGCTGTCGCGAACGTTAATCGTGACGCTAGTGGTCGTCTTTTCCATCTTAATTGCTGGGGGCTTGCTCATTTTTAAAAATGAGGCACCCCGTCCAGCAAAGATTGTGACCGAAGCGGGAACCACGCTGGTTTCCAAACAGCAGCTAATCTCTGGTCAGGCGACCTACGAAAAGTACCAGTTGGCTGACTACGGGACCTACCTGGGAAACGGGGCTTACTTGGGACCGGATTACACGGCCCAGGCGCTACACGTTTACTTGCAGGGGATGTACCGTTACTACGCCAAAACCCTGTACGGCAAGTCCTTTAATAAGTTGACCACCCTGCAACAAGAGGGAATTAAGGGGAAGGTTAAAGAGGAAATCCGGGTTAACCGCTATAACGCTAAGGATAAGGAATTAACCTTAACCAAGGCCCAGACGGCCGGGTACCATTACCTGCTTAAGTACTACCGTAAGGCCTTTATCAACAATCCTAAGCAAGTCGGCTTGCCGGATAACATGATCAAGAACCGCACCAACGAATACATGGTCAAGGGGAACAAGGTCGACCAACTGACCGCCTTCTTCTTCTGGGGGGCTTGGTTGTCATCCACCAACCGGCCGGGACATTCCTACTCATACACCAATAACTGGCCGTATGACCTCGAAGCCGGCAACGTCATGACGCCAAAGGCAATGACTTGGACGGGGATCTCCGTGGCCCTCTTGGTAATGGGGGTGGCGATCGCCATCTGGGTTCAAAAGAAGTACAACTTCGAATCCAAGGCCCAGTACCAAAAGGATGTCCCGATCATTGAACCGGATACCTTACCAATCACCACCAGTCAGCGGAAGACGGCTAAGTACTTCGCCCTGGTAATGGTGCTCTTCTTGGTCCAAATCCTGTTAGGTGAATTGATGGCCCACTACTACGTCGAAAACACCTTCTTTGGGATTGCGCTCCAAAACATCTGGCCGTTTAACCTGGCCCACTCTTGGCACCTCCAGTTGGTTATCTTCTGGGTGGCCACCACCTGGCTAGGGGCCGGAATCTATATCGTGCCCCGGGTCCTGCGCCGGGAACCGGTTCGTCAAGGGATCTTAGTTGACGTCCTCTTTTGGGCGCTCATCTTTGTGGTGGGCGGCAGCATGCTCGGGGAATGGTTGACCGACCTGGGCGTCTTAAACAAGAACTGGTGGCTCTTTGGTAACGGGGGCTGGGAGTACCTGGAACTCGGGAAGTTCTGGCAGTACCTGCTGATCGCCGCCATGGTCCTGTGGATCGTTATGTTAATGCGGGGCTTTGTCCCGGCGATGCGCCGTAAGGACAACCAAAGCCGCACCCGCCTGGTCACGATGCTCTTCTTAGGGGCGATCGCCGTGCCAGCCTTTTACTGCGCGTCGATTTTCATCATGCCCGATTCACACGTCACCTTCGCCGATTACTGGCGCTGGTGGATCGTCCACCTCTGGGTAGAAGGGATCTTTGAAGCCTTTGCCGTTATTTTAACGGGTTGGCTGTTAGTTGATATGAAGCTGACCACGATTAAGTCAACGATTCGGGCCCTGTACTTCCAATTGATCCTGCTGCTCGGTTCCGGGGTGGTCGGAACCGGTCACCACTACTTCTGGATGGGGGACCACTCCCTATGGTTGGCCCTCGGGGCATCTTTTTCTGCCCTTGAAATCGTGCCACTGTCCCTGTTAGTGTGGGAAGCCTACACCCACTACCGGGTTTACCAGGACACGTACCACAACTTCCCGTATAAGACGACCTTCATCTTCTTGATGTGGACGGGGATCTGGAACACCCTGGGGGCCGGGGCGCTAGGCTTTTTGATCAACGCACCGGCCATCAACTACTTTGAACACGGGACCCAGTGGACGGCCGCCCACGCGCACGGTTCCATGGCCGGGGTTTACGGGATGTTCTCGATCGCCATTATCCTGTACGTGTTACGCAACGTGACAGTCAAGGAATTCTGGACGGCTAAAATGGAAAAGGCGATTCGCTGGTCCGCCTGGTTGCTGAACATCGGCTTAGCCGGGATGGTCTTTGCCACCCTAATGCCGGTCGGGCAACTCCAGTTAGCCGACGCCCTGAAGTACGGCTACTGGCACGCCCGGCAAATGTCCTTTTACCACGAAAAGCTGATTTCTTTAATCTTATGGGGACGGATGCCATGGGACCTGATCTTCACGGCCGGGGTCATCATCCTACTCGTGGTCTGCTGGAAGGCCCTCTTCCACTTGAAGAAGGCTGACAACCAGGCTGCGGCCGCTGAGTACGAACGCTTCGCTGCTGCCGAAACGAAGAGTCAGGCAAACGAAATTGATGAATAAGATTTAAATAACGGCTCCCGCCAGGTGGTGGGGGCTGTTTTTGATTGGAACGCCCCGAAAAGGGATTGGCCAATTATTATCGCCAACGTCCCGGGGATTGTCTTTGCCATTGTTACGGCGGTGACGTGCTTGTAATTTAATAAATATTGGCCGGAAATAACGGCGGTGGTCCAGTTACAAAAAAATCGTCTCCTACCTTTCAAGGGTACGAGACGATTTTTTGTTTCTATAGAATTAGTGGTGGCGAATCAACCATTTGCGCCCTTCGTCAAGCAGGATCAGGGGCAGCGGGATGCACAGTAAGAACAGCCACTGAGCGGGCCCTAGTGGCACCGTGCCAAAGACGTCTTGTAACACCGGGACGTAGGTTAGGCATAACAAGAGGACGACTTCAAAGATGATCCCGAGAAAGATCATTGAGTTGTCGAAGAAGTGGCGGTTGAAGACCGATTAGGTTTCATAGCGGATGTTTAAGACGGCCGCGATCTGGCAGAAGATGATCACCGCTAAGGTCATCGTGGTGGCCTGACGGTAGTCAAAGCCGCTGGTGGCCAGGGCCGGGAAGGCGTGACCGTTAATGGCGTTGGCAAAGAAGAAGCCGGCCACGCACAGGAGCGAACTCAACAGCCCGTACCAGGTGAAGGCCTTGAGCAAGAGGTTCTTGGTGATCAAATGCTCTTGTTTGGAGCGGGGCGGCCGGTCCATAACGCTGGCCTCGGCGACCTCCTTCCCCAGCCCGAGGGCCGGAATCAGGTCGGTTCCCAGGTCAATCGATAGGATCTGCATGACGGTCAAAGCGAGCGGGATCGTCCCGCCGGACAGCAAGAAGAGTAGCGACGGGACGGCTTCGGGGGTGTTGGAGTTGAGGATGTACAACAAGAACTTGCGGATGTCTTGGTACACCCCGCGCCCCTCCTTAATCGCCGCCACGATCGAAGCGAAGTTGTCGTCGGTTAAAATCATGTCGGCAGCTTGCTTGGCCACATCGGTCCCGGTTAAACCCATGGCGACCCCGATGTCGGCCTTCTTGAGGGCCGGGGCATCGTTGACCCCATCCCCGGTGACGGCGACGACCTCGCCCATCTCCTGCAGGGTGGTGACGACGTCGTACTTTTGTTCCGGAGCCATCCGGGCGAAGATTACCTGGCCGGCGAGCGCTTGTTTGAGGTCGGCCTTGGCCATTGTTTTGAGCTGGTCGCCGGTGATGACCGTGACTGGTTGGTCGGGGAGGACGATCCCGATTTGGTGGGCGATGCTCTCGGCGGTCAGGCTGTAGTCACCGGTCATCATGATGATCTTTATGTGGGCGCGGTGGCAAAGTTGGGCGGCCGCGGCGACTTCCTTTCTGGGCGGGTCCAACATGACGGAGAGGCCGATGAAGGTCAGCCCCGTTTCAACGTTAGCGATCGTGGCGTCACTCGGGTCCCCCTGATAGGTGCGGGCCGCCACTGCCAGGACCCGCAGCCCCCGGCGTGCGTAACCATCGTTAGCGGCGTCGATTTGTTGTCTAACTTCGTCGGTGAGCGCCAGGACCTGGCCGTGGTTAAGGTAGCTAGTGCAGTGCTTGAGGACCTGGTTGGGCGCCCCCTTGGTGTAGGTGTTAAAGGGGTGGGTGGGGTCCGCTTTGACGATCACGGTCATCATCTTGCGTTCGGAATCAAAAGGGAGCTCCCGTTGCCGAGGGCTGACTTGGCGTTCGTCGTGGGCGTTTAGGTCGGCCTTTTTGGCGACCACTTCCAGGCAGGCCTCGGTCGGGTCACCCAAGACGGTGTAGCGGGGGTGGTGGTCATCGGGCGGAACGAGCCGGGCGTTATCGGCCAACAAACCACCGCGCAGGAGCTCGTACAAATCGGCGTCGGTCTCTTCGTTGACCTGGCGGGGCCCATCGACGACCTTGCCCTTGGCCTCGTAGCCCTCGCCGGTCACCTGGTAGTGCTTGGCGACCGTCCACAGGCTCGACACCGTCATTTGGTTTTGGGTTAAGCTCCCGGTTTTATCCGAACAGATCACCGAAGCGGCACCCAAAGTTTCAACGCTGGCCAGCTTTTTGACCAGGGCGTTTTGCCGCGCCATCCGCTTGACCGCCCCGGCTAAGGAGAGGGTCACGGTGGGCGATAGTCCCTCGGGGATAAAGGCGACGATCATCCCGAGGGCGAAGATAAAGGATTTGACCAGCGGGTAGTGGACGAAGAGGGTCGCCACCAAAAAGAAGATCAGGCCGATCGAAACCGCCAGCACGGAGAGTTGCTTGGTCAGGGTGTTGAGCTCTTTTTGCAGGGGACTGATGTCTTCCTTGACCTGCTGGGTCAGTTCGGCGATCTTACCGAAGTCGGTGGCCATCCCGATTTTGACCACCACCCCCACCAGGTTACCTTTGACCAGCGAGGTGCCGGAGAAGACGATGTCGCCGAACTCAAAGTGGTTCTTGCCGGTTGGGTCAATGGCCTGGGCCCCCTTGTTGACCGGGTTGACTTCGCCAGTCAAGGCCGACTGGTCGACTTGGACCTGGGTGGCCGCAAGGAGCCGGATGTCGGCGGCCACGTTATCGCCCTCCTCGAGCTTGACGATGTCGCCAACGACCAGGTCGCTGGTGAGTACCTTTTGGTCGTGGCCGTCGCGCACGACCCTTGAATAGGAAGGAAGCATCTTGGACAGGGCGTCGGTTTCCTTGCCAAAAGGAAAAGAGCCCGTTGATGATGTTGACGAGCCAGATGGCAATCCCCAGTTCCTCGAGTTGGGCGACAAAGGCAATCGCCCCGGCGACCCAGAGCAGGATCGCCATCATCGAGGTGAAGTTTTGGGTGAATTTGGTTAACCAGGAGGCGCCCTTAATTTGTTTGAGGACGTTGGGGCCGTCTTGGGCCTGGCGGCGGGTAACTTCGTCCTTGGTCAGGCCGGTGCGACTGGTTTGTAGTTCGGTCAGGAGGCGGGTTTGATCGTCTTCTTGGGCAATTTCTTCTAACGATAACGATTTAGTTGGCACCTTTAATCCCCCCTTTGACTTAATTGTAGGCGCAATTAGCAAATTTTAAAGCGGTTTTAATAATAATTTTAATTAACGAAGCGGCGCCGTTCTGATTAGTGGTTCTGATCAACCGGGAGTCTTGTTCGTGCATAATATTAGTCAAAGGTAAAGAAAAACTAAAGCTAATCTGATGGGTGCTGGGAGGGCGAAATTCTATGTCAACCGTTTGCATTAGCGGTTTGTGCCATTAAAAGGGTTGATAAAAACGAAAATTTAGTTTGAGAATTCTTCATAAATGATTCATAATTATCTCCTGTAAAGATCATCAGTTAGGGGAGTAAACAAATGAAGAAAGTACGGATCGGTGCCGGGCTGTTAGACCTGACCATTCTCTTGGCCGGGTGCGGCGGCAACTCAACGGCCAAGCAGGCCAGCCAGTCGTCTTCGAGCACCAGTCAAAAGGTTTCGAGTAGCCACAAGCAAACTACGCCCTAGAACAGCCAAAAGACGACCAGCTGGAAAGCTTCATTAACCAGTGGGCGCCGACAATGAGCCAGGCCTACACCAAGTACAACGGCAAAACCGCTTTAAAGACTAAGTTGGACGTCAAGTACCCGAAGAACTTTGCCCAGGCCAAGGTTAACGGCAGCACCAGCGCTTCGATTGGCTGGGCGCCAAGCGGTAAGGGCAAGTGCGATTATAACGTGGTCGCCATCTACAACGATGACGACTTCGCCGGCGCCAAGTACATCACCTACGCCTTTGCCTTCCACGACGGCCAGCCGGTCGCCCTGGTTGACCAAGCAACTAACGGCGGTCCGGACTTTTATCCGACCCAAAACGCCAGCGTCCGCGACGCCTTCGACCGGATTGCCAACGGGACGAGTGCCACCTATGGTAGTACGTCAACTAGCGCCAACTCCAGTAGCAGTGCCTCCAGTAGCGCGACCAGCGACCTGACTTCCGATGGGCGTAACGGTTACTTTGCGACGCCAAGCGCCACCCGGGGGACTTGGTACTTCGTCAACGACAACCAGTCCGTCACCAAGGTCACAATTCCCGACCACGAGCTAACCACGACGATTGAGGACGGTTCCTCCAGCACCACGGTCCTTTACAATCGTCAGTCCGACTACCAAATCCCGCAAAACCCGAGCCAGGACCTGCAGTTTAAGTCGATGGATTGGTCGGAGGGGAACGCCTTTACCCATAACGGTATCCAGTACTTTAGTGTTCGTTCTTGGTTGCAATAAACCGTACCCCACAACTACTACGGCGTGACGACCGAAAAGGTGAACGGCCAAGACACCCGGGTGCTGTTGCTAGCCGAAGGGGGCCATGTTCAGGTACAAGAAGTCGGTTACCCGACCGAACAGCTGGCCAAGGATAACGTCGACACCAAGTTTGATAACCTAGATTACCAATAACCACGAATTAAGAAGAGAGCGAGAGAGGCGATCGGAATGAAGAAGAGATGGCTGGGCCTAGGGGGCTTTACCCTGGCCGTGGTGGCCCTCTTGGCATTATGGGCATTCTTGCCAAGCGGGCCGAAGCACCACCCAGAAATGGAGTCGGGGAGCAGCAACAACCAAATTAAAACGGTGACGCAAAGTTCAACCACCAATTCGTCAACGACGGCCCGCTGGAACCAGGGCAAGGATAACCAACTGGCGGCCTTCATGGCTAAGTGGGGGGCAGCGGACAAGCAAACCTACGCCAAGTACAACGGTAACAGCGACCTGGTAACCGCCTCGGGAACCAGTTACCCGACCGGCTTTAGCGCCGCCTTCGTGGGGATGCGTAGCGTCTCGATGGGGTGGACGGACACCGGGAGCGGTAATTACGATTACAACGTGGTCGCCGTCTACAATTACAACCAGCCCAAGGACCTGGGGCGGACCACTTACGCCTTTGCCTTTCACGAGGGCAAGCCGGTGGTCTTGATCAACCAGACCATGGAGGGGCCGGATAACTGGACGGTCGCTAAGGACATGACGCTCAAGAGCCGGTTCGTGGAGATCGTTAACGGAAAGTGAGCGGTGGGGAATTGACAGATCGATAAAAGCCGATCTATAATCAGACCATGGAAATAAATGAAAAGCTATTTAAGGCCCTGGCCAACCAAACCCGCCTCGATATCTTGCGCTGGTTAAAAGACCCGCTCACCCATATCGACGTCGTAACCTGTGAGACGGTTCAATACGAACTCGACCACTTCGGCGGCATCTGCGTGGGCGACATCGTCCGTAAGGCTGGCCTGGCCCAATCAACGATTTCGTCGTATTTAGCCATGCTAGAAGAGGTGGGGTTACTCACCTCCAGCCGGCACGGCAAGTGGACCTACTACCGGCGTAATGAAGCCCAGGTGCAAGCACTGGGGCGGCTAATTGAGGAATCACTGTAAGGGTGGTTCCTTAATTTTCACCCCGTTAGATCGTTAATTAGCGATATGTAAATTTAAGGAGGAAACTAATGTCATCCGTTACCGAACTTTTGCACACCAAGTACCCGCTCGTCCAGGCCCCGATGAACTGGGCGACCGACGCCCGGTTCGTGGCCGCCGTCGCCAACGCCGGTGCCCTCGGGGTGTTGGGCCCCAACGCCGGCCTGAGCGAAATGGTGCACGGCTCAGCGGCCCACGAGCGCCAGTTGCAAGCCCAGTTGGACCAAGTGCGCACCCTGACGGACCAGCCAATCGGTATCAACGTGGTGTTGGAACCGGACCCGGCGCCCCACATGAACAGCACGCTTGAGGTGGCCTTTGCCAACGGGATCCGCTACTTTGCCGTGGTTGGTGAACCCGACCAGGCGGTTTACCGGCGGATCAAGGACCACGGTGGGGTAATCTTGGCCCGGCCACTAACGCCAACCGTGGCTAATGCTAAAGCCGCCGAGGCCTACGGCGCCGACATCTTAGTGGCGACCGGCTACGACGAAGGGGGGATCTTGCCCCAGCACTTCCAGGGGACCTTCACGGTAGTGCCGACGATGGCCGATGCCGTTTCGATCCCGGTCCTAGCCGCCGGGGGGATCAACGACGCCCGTGGGGTTAGGGCGGCCCTGGTCCTCGGCGCCCAAGGGGTTTACGTGGGGACCCGCTTCTTAGTCACTGCTGAGGCCCCGGTTGCCCCGGCTGCCAAGGAGACCCTGTTGGCGGGGTCTTACGATCAAGTCGATTTGGTCTCCCACGACCAGCGCTCGTTAATGACCCCGGGGGCTAAGCAACTAGCGGCCCGGTTTAAGGAAACCAATGACGGACGGGCAATTGACCAAATAATCGCCCAACGCGGCGGGATGTTGCCGGGCCTACGCCTGGGGCAAGTGGACGACAACATTATTTCCACCAACACCGGGCTGGACTTGATCAAGCACGGTGGAACGGTTGCCGAGCTGGTTGAAGAATTAATGGAGGGGATCAAATGAAGCGCTTAAAGATTGTCTTGCCCCAGTGAGAAGGTGGGGTGAACCCCAACTACGTCTTAGGGGCCCGCTTAATGGATTTGATCGTGCCGGCTGAATAATTACCAACGGTGACGATCCCGGTTGCCGACGTTAATGCCCCCGAGGTGTTGGAGCGCCAACACGGCATCGATGCCTACCAGGCCTTGCAAGGTCAACTAACGGCGGTCCAGGGAGTCTTAGCCACCAAGCAACCGGACAAGGTTTTGAGGGTGGGGGGCGACTGCGCCGTCAGCCTGGCCCCTTTTGATTATTTAAGTGGGCGTTACGGTCGGGACCTGGGGGTCGTTTGGCTGGATACCCACCCCGACATCTCCACGACCGAGGAGTCCCACCACCTCCACGAAATGGTGGTCAGCTCCCTGCTGGGCAAGGGGGCGCCGGGCTTTAACGCCCACCACCCCCTTGCAAGCGACCAGGTCATCTTGGCGGGGTTGATTGAAGAGGACCTACGGCCGATGGACCACAACGTTTTCGATTACCAGGTCCAACGGCTGACGCCAAAGCAGCTGCGCGAAGCTCCGAACGCCCTTAGTGATTGGGTCCGCGGCCACGGCTTCAAGCAGGTGGCCGTTCACTTTGACCTCGACGCCTTGTTGCCCACGGCTTTTCGCTCAATTTACCCGGCCGAACCAGGGACCGACCCGGCGGACTTCCCGGCCACCGTGGGCCAATTAACCTTGCCAGAAGTGGCGAACCTGTTGACCCAGCTCGATCAAAACGCCGAACTGGTCGGCTTGACGGTGGCCGAGCACATGGCCTGGGACGCGCTCAATTTACGCTAGTCTTTAAGTGGGTTGTCCTTGTTGGAGTAAAGCAGCAGCGCCCCTACCATTAAGTTGGTAATTATGCGATAATTAAGGTAATAACCGTAGCCAACCCACCAAAGGAGGAACCACCATGCTAGTGACAACGACCGAACGGATTCCGGGCCAAGAATACGAAGTGTTGGGCGAGTGCTTTGGGGTGACCACCCAAAGCCGGGACATCATTAGTAATTTCGGCGCCGGACTTAAGAACCTGGTCGGCGGCGAGATTAAGGGTTACACCAAGATGCTGACCACCTCGCGCCAGGAGGCGATTAACCGTTTGAAAGAAGAGGCGGCGGCGATGGGCGCCGACGCCGTGGTGATGATGCGGTTTGACTCCGGTTCGATCGCTTCGGACATGCAGTCGGTGGTGGCCTACGGGACCGCCGTTAAATTCATCGAAAAAAATTAGGGTGTGCCCCTTGACCTAAAGTCAGCTTTAATTAATATTAGCCGGAAATCCCGTGACTTTAGTCATGGGATGGATAGGCCACTATTGA
>OGGM01001174.1_pt1 | contig 10396 bp, 9 predicted proteins | sample 1571251 | NCBI WGS metagenome assembly OGGM01 (sample SAMEA2582076, study PRJEB24529) | metagenome | biome: Human gut stool | place: China | collected 2011 | reverse complement strand
TGGTAAACTCTGTGGGCGTAGTTCAAATTAAAATTGTCGACTATACGGCCAAAAGGCGAAGACAACTTGAACAAGATACTATTATGCCTCCATTAACTAAATAATGATACAACATCCTATTGAACTCTATGATCATATAGTGTTCAGTAGGATTTTTTTATGTAAAATAAATACAATATAGCTCTCTTATTAAGAGAACTTGCTTTCAGGATAGGTTTTATAAAAGTTTTATGATGTAGCATGGGCAACAGAATAGAAATGGTATTTCTGATATAAATAAGAAAATATATCATTATATGTGTGGAGCATATTATAAATTGTTATAAGTGGAGAGAATATGAGAAAAATAATGCGTAAGACGATGTTAGCAGCTATAGCTGTTGGTTTACTATCTGCAAGCTATGTATCTGCAGATACTGTTGATCAGTCTGTATCTACGAATAATTCTGAGGTCCTATCTAACTCTAGAAATGTTATGCCTAAGGTAGATAATGCTTCTGCAATTATACAAATACCAAGAACGCAATTAGTAGGCTGGCCTATGATGACTCAAGACGGTGCTCGTAATTTTAAGGGGGTAGCAGAGGCTATTCAGAAATTGCCTTATGAGGCTGAAGTACCTAGTTATATACCTTTTGGATATCAGCTTTATACAGCACGTCATGATCGAAATGATGTATTAGAGGTTGTATATTACAAAAGAGGCGGGCCTATCTACCAGGATGGGAATAAATTTATTGGCAATATAATGGCTTATCGAATGGGATATTCCTTGGATACCGTAAGAGATACAGCGTATATTCCTGCAGAGTACAAGGACTATGAATGGTCTGAACAAGGTGAATCTGGCAAGGTGTATTATACAGGTAAGCCAGGCGTACAACTAATCCGTAGCATTACGTGGACGGAAGGCGGCATGGCGTACTCCTTATTCTTCTTAGAACCTGTGAAAGCAGTTGATGCTGAATTCTATAAGGAACATGTGGTGCCTGTAAAAACTATAGATAGCTCACGTTATGAATTGTTAGGAAACTATCCGGTTACGAAGATTTCAAACAAAACAAGAGATGAATACGATAAAGAACGAATGATTCCTTAGCAGATACACTGATGTTATACAAACTGTATCTAAAATAATATATTGTGTATAGCGGCGAAATTAGTAGTCGCTTATAAAGAGGAAAAATATGAGAAAAACAATGTACAAGTCCGTTTTAGCTGTTATCGCTACTGGGCTACTATCTGTAGGAATGGCAACAGCAGAAACTGTGTATACCTCTAATACTACAGATCAGTCTGTATCTACTCAAACACATAAGCTAGGACATAATTTTAGAAATGTAGAGCCTAGAACTGACCATTTACAGTGGCACTTTCATGATTGGCCTATAGAGAATATACAAAAGGCGCATACTTTTAAGGGCAATCTAATAGAGGCAGCACAGAAGCTTCCTTATGAGGTTAAGGCACCTAGCTATATCCCTTATGGCTATGAGGTCTATACAGTGCGTCAAGATAAAAATGATGTATTAGAGGTTGTATACTTTATAAAAAATGCTCAAACATATAGAGATGGTAAGAAAAATCTCGGTAGCATTTTTGTTTATAGAATGGGCTATTCCGTGAACGATGTAAAAGATGTACCGTATGTTCCTGCAGAGTATAAGGACTTTGAATGGTCTGAACAGGGTGAATCTGGCGAAGTCTTTTACACCGGGGATCCAGCAGCACAACTGATCCGCAGCATTACGTGGACAAAAGACGGTATGGCATACTCCTTATTGTTCTTAGAACCAGTGAAAGCAGTTGATGCTGAATTCTATAAGGAACATGTGGAGCCTATAAAAATATAGATAGATCATGTAGTGATTTACTTGGAATAAAGCGGAAACGTGTATAACCGCTCAAAGAGGAGAGAATATGAAGAAAATAATAAGAGCTGCCATTTTATGTGCCACGATGGCTACAGCAGTAAGCACCTTTGGGGTACAGCCAGTTAGTGCTACATACCCATTAATAGATAAAAATGGTAATACCGTTCCTGTTGAACGAGATGTAGATAATCAGAAAACGATCGATGATAATCAAAAACTTATGGATCGTTATCGCTGGTATGATCAAGTTGATGATTATGATATAGTTGAAACTAATATTGAAAGTGCCGTGCAGGAGTTTGGTTATCCATTACAAGTGCCGTCTTATATGCCTAAAGACTATGCAGTACGCGATGTAAAGGCCAAGGACCATGATGTATTAGAAATCGTATATACAGAAACGGGCCGTGATGGAGAATATGGTCCGAAGCTAACCTTCTCTAATACAGATATTGTATATCGCATGGGTTGGGCTATCGATACAGTGGTAACACCTATATTAGAAAAGACAAATTATAAAGCTAAGGATGCAGTTAGCTTTATTACCCCTAATGGAATTTCTGTACATACGTTAGGTTATAGTAAAGATGCTATTCAAATCGCTTATTGGGAAAAAGATAATAAAGTTCATATGCTTTACTTTGCTTCTTTAAGAAACCAAAACTTTGTAAGCAAAATTGTAGACTCTGTAGGTCCTTTGAGTAACGTAGCCGCTGATGATACTCGATTACGTGGTGACCGCAATGATAAGCAACATATTGAAGAACCTATTAAACAAAATGTTGAAGAACATGGTAAACAAAATGTTAAAATAGATTGGCCTCCTTATGAAACGATTCCTTTACCAGTGCGTACACATACGAATTCTGTATGGCCTATACTCACTAGCAAATCCAAGGGCTTACCTAGCGGTGTAATTAATGCATCTCATAAGGTGTCCTATGACGTATCTGTACCAAGTTATTTACCGTTTGGCTATACATACTATGCTACACATTTTTATGACAATGATGTATTAGAAACTGTATATTGGAAGCAAGGTGAAGAGTATCAAGAGCGCAGCGGTCGTTGGGTAAATCATACGATGGTCTTCCGCATGAGCTACTCTATGGATACTGTATGGCCTGAAGAATATATTCCAATGGAGTATCATGACGTACAGTGGAGTGACTCTACTCCAATAGGGGAGGTTCACTATACAGGTGATGTAGATAAAGGATTAGTGCGCAGTGTTAACTGGTACAAGGATAATATGGCCTATTTCTTGTTCTTCCAAGTGCCTGTGAAAGCATCTGAAGCAGACTTTTATAGAGATCATGTAGTACCGTTAAAAGATATCGATCCAAGTCGTACAGATTTAATTGGTGTAAAAACAATTCGTTAATAGTAAATAGTAATAAGAATATATAGTACAATTTTTGCTATCATAGAGCATTAGTATTAGCATTTAGTCAAAATAGTACATACTAAAAAGAACCTACCTCCGAGATACTTTATTAATATCTTTGGAGATAGGTTCTCTTAGTATATGTAATTTACATATATTATGCTTTTGGCATTTTACATATATTTTGTTCTTAGCCTATTAGTGATTATAGCAATCAAATGTTACTTTCATTAATAGCTTGATTATGAGCATACGTTAATTAGAAGAATACGTAGCGTATGATAACGAGTACCGCCAATACGTACATAATCCAGTTAACCTCTTTGGCACGACCAGAAATAATCTTGAGTAGAGGGTATGCAATAAGACCTGCAGAGATACCGTTTGCAATGCTGTATGTGAAAGGCATCAAAACGATAACGAGGAATGCTGGGAAGCCTTCTGTCCAATCATCGAAGTCAATATTTCGGATTGCACCTAACATGAGGGCACCAACGATGATAAGAACAGGAGAGGTTGCTGCATTTGGTACCAAGGATACGATTGGAGCCAAGAACAAGCAGATTAAGAATAATACGCCTGTTGTGACAGCCGTTAAGCCTGTACGACCACCAGCACCTACACCTGCCGCACTTTCAACAAAGGCAGTGATTGTAGAAGTACCGAGCAATGCGCCAGCACTAACGCCGATCGCATCGACAGTCATGGCTTTACCAAGGCCTGGGAATTTACCAGATTTAGGATCCGCAATTTTCGCCTCTGTTGCAGTACCAATCAAGGTACCCATGGAGTCGAACAATTCTACGAAGGTGAAGGAGAAGATAATCGTGATTAAGCCCATGTGGAGCGCACCAGGAATATCTAATTGAAGGAATGCTGCTTTAGAGAAATCAGGCACTGCCAATACAGTGAAGTTCTCAGGCATTGTAGAAAGGCCAGTAGCGTAGGAAAGAATTGTTGTTGCTGCCACACCAATCAAGAGAGAACCTTGAATTTTACGAGCCATCAATAGAGCTGTAAAGATGAGGGAGAATAGAGCCAACAATGTTTCGCCACTGTGCAAATTACCAAGTGTTAAGAGTGCTTCGGATGCAGGTGGTACTAAGTTACCATGTGTTTGCACAACTTGACCTAAGGAGTTGGGAGACAAACTAATGGAGATAGCCATCAAGCCGGATAATTTCAAGCCGATGATAGCGATGAAGAGGCCGATACCAACAGTAATGGCAACCTTCATAGAGGCGGGGATGCCTTCAACGATCATTTGACGTATTGACGTAAGTGTTAATACGAGGAATACGAGACCAGAAATGAACACCGCACCTAATGCTGTTTGCCAGGATACGCCCATACCGAGAACTACGGTAAAGGAGTAAAAGGCTAAGAGGCCAACTCCAGGAGCGAGGGCAATCGGATAGTTTACGAATAAACCCATAGCAATCGTTACAAGGCCACCACCTAAGGCTGTAGCGATGAGGACTGCATCTTTATCCATCCCTCCGAGACTAAGAATGTTAGGCGCCAAGAATAGGATGTACGCCATCGTGATAAACGTAGTAATACCAGCTAAAATTTCGGTTTTAACAGTTGTACCGCGTTCACTGAGTTGAAATAGTTTATCTAACATTAGATAACATCCTCCTATATGAAATTAAAAAAATACCCAAATAAAATATTTCGATATATGTATAGTGTATCATATTTCCCGCCATTTTTTGTATGAATTTGTGATATACTATAAATATATTATGAAATGACTTAGAGGTTAACTTATGAAAATATCTACAAAAGGGCGCTATGCCTTACGGATATTGGCGGATATTGCAGAGCACGGGGTAGAAAAAAATGTACCAATTCGTGAGATTGCAGAACGCCAAGGATTTTCCGATAAATACTTAGAGGGGATTGTATCTCGCTTGTCCTCCGCTGGCCTCGTTAAAAGTGGACGTGGTAAATACGGTGGATATCGCTTGGTAAAATCGCCGGCTGAATACAATGTATATGAAATTTTATATGCTGCTGAGGACTCCATTGCTCTCGTATCTTGTTTAGAAGACGATGTAGAGCCATGTCCGATGTTTAACGATTGCTTGACTGCTCCATTGTGGCAGTACTTGCAAGATGAATTCCGTCATGTTATGGAACGCGTATCCTTACAGGATGTAATGGATCACAAGTTTCCAACGGAATAAATGAGAGAGTCGCGTATCATATGCGGCTCTTATTTATATAGAATGTAAAAGTATCTTGCTATATATACTTTTATATATGAAAGGAGGGACCGAATGAGTACCACTACATATGACGCTCGCGGTGGCATGCGCAATGTATGGATTATTACGGCGGCCATGACAGTGCTAGCCATATGTTACACTATGATCATTCCGTTTTTGCCTATCTATCTCTTAGAATTAGGCGTTCCAAAGACTGACGTAGCTCTTTGGTCGGGTCTCGTTTTCGGTATTACCTTTCTCATTGCAGGCATTATGGCTCCTATATGGGGCAAGCTTGCCGATAATAAAGGTAAAAAACGGATGGCCTTGCGTGCTGGCTTTGCCATCGCTATCTGTTATGTATTAATTGGCTTAGTTACAGACCAATATCAATTACTCATGGGGCGTGCCCTCGTTGGATTTGCTAATGGATTCTATCCAGCGGCAATGACTATGGTGTCCCTTAGTGTTGATGAAAAACAGGTTGGTAGAGCATTAGGTATATTTCAAACCGGTCTTATCTTAGGCAATGTCATTGGACCGTTTTTAGGTGGCGCCGTTGAGAGTGTCGTAGGCATGCGTCCTGTATTTTATGTATCTGGTATTGCTGTATTTATTGCGACTTTGGCCGTATTATTTTTTGTGAAAGAACCAAAATTACATGCTGTGGGTGCTGATGGAAACGAACAAGCTGCTCACCATACCAAATCTACATCTTTACGTGAAGACTTTAAAGCCGTTCAACAACAGCCTGTATTAGTACGATTACTTTGGATATTCTTCTTCATGCAATGCGCTATTATGATGTTGCAACCTATTTTGGCCCTCTATGTAGGCGATATGCAAGGCACTATGGAAGGGGCGGCTATGATCTCTGGCACCATCCTTAGTATCGGCGGCTTAGCAGGATCCTTAACGACGAACCTATGGGTTCGCCTTGGTGAACGCCGTGGTTATTTTAAGACTATCTCCTACTGTATGATGGGGAGTGGTATCGTCCTTTTACTTCAAAGTTTGCCAGTAGGTATTTGGTGGTTTGGTGTGTTACAAGTCTTGATTGGTTCTTGTATTGTAGGCATTAACCCATCCTTAAGTGCAGCGGTAACCCTCAATACAGACCCAAGTTTTAGAGGCCGCATGTTTGGTATGACTACGACTGCTCAACAATTTGGGTCTATGGTTGGTCCTGTGTTTGCAAGTATAGTATCTACCTACATTGGCATATCTTATGTATTTAGTATTACGGGCTTGCTATTGCTATATATGGGCTTCCAAGCTCGAAAAATGTCCGTACAACATGATTAATATATTTTGACGGTGATTTAAAGATACCTTGTTCGATTGCTTTAGCGATTGAATAAGGTATCTTTTTATCTTACAGGTTGGTTATAAAATCTGAATAATCTGACTAACTTTAATAAAATCAAGATACTAGGATATAACAAAAAATGATGTTAATCGTTCATCTAAAAATACTATTTTAGTGCATAATGACAGGCTTTCATACATTTTTTGTGAATAGCAATCCAATATAGGCGGATTGATTGCTTTTACCAAAATATTGGTATATAGTTAGTTTAAGGTAAGTCATTTGTCTCACCGTGTGGGACGGAAAGGAGTTATTATGGTCCGTATCGGTCATGCTGTACTCGGTGAAAAGGGTACAAAAATATGTGTTCCTATTGTGGGCATAACAATGAAAGAAATTCTTGATGCCACTGCGGTTGCATGTAATACACCGTGTCACGTTGTGGAGCTACGCATTGACTATTACGAGCGGGCTCACTCCATTGACGCTATTATTGAATTGTTAATGCTCATCAAACCTCAGTTAAAAGGGCGTGCTTTGTTATTTACTTGGCGCACAAAAGGTGAGGGTGGTGAGAAAGCTATTTCTACACACGATTACTTTACAATGCTAGAGCGCCTTATTCCGACTGGATTAGTGGATGCTATTGATATCGAACTATTCTTTGATCAAGATAGAATGCTTAAAACGATAGAATTCGCCAAGGTGCATGGTGTAACCATAGTTATGAGTAATCATGATTTCCATGGTACACCAAGCCATGAGGTTATTGTAAATCGTCTCATTCAAATGAAAGACTTCTTGGCTGATGTGCCAAAGATGGCTGTTATGCCTCATACAACAGGGGACGTATTAACCCTCCTTGAAGCAACAGCTGAAGTTAAAGCCTTGTATCCATCGGATCCAATCATTACGATGGCTATGGGACCATTGGGGGCTGTTACACGTACAGCAGGAGCATTGTTTGGTAATGCTATGACCTTTGCCTCTGCTGGTAAAGCATCGGCACCAGGTCAAATCGATGTACATGAACTAAAACGCATCCTCGATACCATCGACGTAGATGGCGTCTTCGATAAACAACAACATAAACGCGTAAAAGTGCATTAAAAAAGTCGGCGAGAGCCGACTTTTTTATATGGTTAGTATTTCCTGCAATGTATTCATTTTTGAAGGTCGAATATAGAACACGTATATATAATTATCTATAACTTTATATAGGATGAGATATTTTCTATGTGATAATTTTCTGTACTTTGTATTACTATTTATAATGGGATATCGTTCAGGAAAAATAGTTAATGACGATATTTTTTCATAGATTAACTCTAATTCTTTTTTGATAACGTTTTGATCTATAAGCTGTTGTGCTAATGAAATTTTGAGATTTACCATGTCAGATTTAGCTGTAGGGGTCAAAATTATTGTATATCTCATTTTAACCTCCATACTTATAAATCTTTAAGAAGCTCATTAAAGACTTTTTCTGCAGGTTCACCAATCCCATTTTCAGCTTGATTAAGGCCAGTTTGGACTCTAGCTTTTAAAGCTTCTTCAGTCCATAAGTTATTATTTATGGCATCAACCCATTTGGGACGATGTATAGTCGGAGGAATATTTTTAGCGAATTGTATTTGTTTAGACACAAGTGTTATAGTTTGAGATATGGTTAATCCCATTTCTTTTAGGATTGCTGTAGTTAGTGTTTTTACTTTAGGGTTAATGCGGATGTTAAGAACACCTGTTTTATCGATTGTATCGAAGGCTATGTCTATCTCATTTGAGGAACTGGCTCCATATGTACTTGTAGTGTCCGAGGCTTTTAATGTAGTTTGTGGTTGTTCGTAGGTGCCGTTGTTGACCGTGCTTGGTGTAGGTGTTTCATCTATCGGTGCCGTTGGTAATGCAATGGCAAAAGGAATGCGACGTTCTTTAATGATTTGGCGGAATAGTGCGTCAAGCATAGAGGTATAGGATAGACCTTGTGCTTTTAATATGCTAGATACCTCTTGTTTTAGATCTTCGTTGATGCGGACTTGTAGGTTTACGGTTTTCATAATATCTCTCCTAACATTCTTTGCGTCGTGACTACTATGATATGAATACTGTATCGATTTTACATTAATAGGTATGTAACTTTTTTGAATTTTAATTGTAATTACATTGTAATTGCAATTAGTAGTTTTTACAAATATATATAATACATAGGACATATAAAAAAGCAGTAGTTATCTTTTGGATAGCTACTGCTTTTCAGTTTATATCATTGTTGTATGATATGAGTTTTAGTTTTATCTAGAAATACAGATGTAAATACATTTACTTATAAAGCTGTTGAGGCTCTTACTAATTCAGATATAGATGCTCTTACCGATTTATCTGTAAAGTATTTTACAAATGAGATATACAAACTCTTATAATAGATTTGCTTCAAAGTCTTCTAGGATTGCCGCCACTGTTTCTGGTGCATTACGGTTATGTTCTACGATGCATTGAGAGAAGCTTTCATACATTGGTGTACGCGTTGCTTCTAGTTCGCGTAAGCGTTCGATGCCACCACTAGAGAGAACACGACCAGAGGTAGATAGGTTTTCTATCGGTTGTGTTAATTGGTAGATACGACCATTTTGGCGTAGGTGTGCGAAGTTTTTTGGTACCGTTACACAGCCGCCGCCAGTGGAAATAATAAGACCTGTTTGGGTACCGAATTTTGCAATCATTTCCGCTTCTTTTTCACGGAAGGCTGGTTCCCCTTGTTCTGTAATATAGGTAGAGATATCACCAATTTCTTTCTCTAACTCATGATCCACATCAACGCAGGTACGGCCCATTTCTTCACCGAGTGCTTTGCCGACTGTAGTTTTTCCTACGCCAGGCATGCCGATGAGGATAATGTTTTCCTTTTCACGACGCATATCTCGTAAGATTTGTTCGATTTCCTTTGTACCAAAGCTTTCACCTTGGAAATGATTAGCCGCCTCAACGCCTTGTGCCACGAGGAATGGCAAGCCATCACAGTGAGGAACATCCATCATTTCAGCTTGGAGTAGTAGAATCGTGCGGTGTGGATTGTAGATGAGATCTACAACGCCTTCTAATTTAGAAAACTGAGTAATATCGATAAGGCTAGCTGGATTGTGAGGATACATGCCGATAGGTGTACAATTAATAATAATCTGTGCTGTTTCGTAGTAATTAGGTGCATCATCGTAGAACGGAGCCGTTTTACGAGATAAATGAGTGATACTCTTAGCACCTAAATCCTCAAGTGCTACGTGAACAGTAGCAGAGGAAGCACCGTCGCCTAGAATGATACATTCTTTGCCAGCTACATCGATGCCAGCATGTTGTAGAGTAAATACAAAGCCATCATAATCTGTATTGTAACCGTGCCATTTACCGTCTTTGCGAACCATCGTATTCACACAACCGATGCGTTCAGCACGAGGGTCAACTACATCACAAGCTTCAAGGGCATTTACCTTGTATGGGATAGTGATATTGATACCTTGTAGTTCTGGATCAGCGAAGAACTCTTGCAATTGGCTCGGTTCGCGTTCAAATAATTCATAATTTGTATTCCCTAATGCACTGTGAATGCGAGGGGAGAAGC
>OGGM01001171.1_pt1 | contig 10419 bp, 10 predicted proteins | sample 1571251 | NCBI WGS metagenome assembly OGGM01 (sample SAMEA2582076, study PRJEB24529) | metagenome | biome: Human gut stool | place: China | collected 2011 | reverse complement strand
TCATTATAATTCTAAAGAGCAACATTTAATTGACCACCTTTCTTGAGTATTGACCTATTTAAAATTTTTAAACATGAAAAATTAAAAAATCTTAAAAAATTTTTTTCTTCATTATATGCAAAGATATGCAAAGTTTAATTTTCTTCTTTTTTAGGCTTTAGGCCTGCCATTGAGTCAAAAATATTTCTGTGGAAATATCTATGGAAATAATTGACTTTTGCATTATGTATAGTAGTACAAGTGATACAAAAATGCAACTAACTGATATATTAATTTTATACAGTAATGGAAGTGTTTTTATTGAGTACATAAAAAAATGGTAAAAATAAATTAAAAATTGATTAAGATAAAAAATAATGTCAATACTAAAGATAGTTTTAATCGAAAACATTAGGAGGATTTTGGATGAAAGTAGCAATAATCGGAGCAGGTAATGGAGGACTTACTGCATGTGCAGATTTGAAAGAAAGGGGATTTGAAGTAAGTTTATTTGAAAGTGATAAGTTTTGCAAAAACTTAGATTTTATAAAAAAAGAAGGCGGACTATATCTTTGTGAGGGTGAAATAGGGTCTTCTGAAGGTGAAAAAGGTAAATTTATTGAGATAGATTTAATTAGTGATGATATAAATGAAGTTATAAAAGGAGCAGAGGTCGTAATGGTAGTTGCTCCAGGAGTTGCAATTGAGTATTTTGCGAGAATACTTGCACCTGTCGTAAATGAAGATCAAATTATACTTATAAATTGTGCGGCATGTATGGCTCCCGTTAGATTTATAAATGAAGCTAAAGAAATGGGAATAAATAAGCGTTTCAAAATAGCTGAAACAAATACTTTAACATATGGAACAAGGGCAATAGTGGAGTCTGCAAAAATAGAACTTTATTTAAGAGCGAAAAAGGTATATTTAGCAGCTTATCCATGTAGTGATAATGAAGAAGTATTCGAAGTGTGTAAAAAATTATATGATTGTTTTGTATTGGCTAAAAATATACTACAAGTCAATTTAGAAAATGGAAATCCAGAGGTTCATCCAGGACCATGCCTATTAAATGCAGGAAGAATAGACTTTTCTGGTGGTGAGTTCTGGCTATATAGAGAGGGTATAACAGAACATACTATAAATGTATTAGAAGCAGTTGAAAAAGAGAGAATAGCTCTTGGTAGAGCACTTGGTTTTGAAGTAGAGGGTGCATTAGAAGCAAGACAAAACAGAGGATATTTTTCACAAGATGAAAAAACTTTACAAGAACACTTTAATACAAGTGAAGTATTTACACAAATAAAAGGACCTACTAGTGTTACTTCACGTTATTTTACAGAAGATATATCAACAGGATTAGTTTTCTGGTCAGATTTAGGTAAAGTATTAGGTGTTCCAACACCTAATATAGATGCAATAATTGTGCTTGCGTCTAGCCTTCTAAAAACTGATTTTTATGCTGAAGGATTGACTTTAGATAAATTAGGATTAGATAAAGCTAATTTAGATAAAGTTATGTAGAGGTATAAGAAAGTATTTAAGTATAATTATAATTTTCTATGTGCTATAAAAGGGTGTGTTATATAAAAAGGATGCCAGAAATAGAGTTTGTCTATTTCTAGCATCCTTTTGTAGTTAGCTAATTTAAAATATAAGCTAAGTTATAATTTAAATTAGTTGTAGTTTATAAAAAATCTAGTTATAAGTTGTAATTTATAAAAAATTTAGTTATAAATAGTCTCGTTATAAAAAATCTTAAACTCTATGACATCCGTCTGCATCTTGAGTTATAAGGTTTTTCTTCATTAAAACACCAAGTGCTCTTTTGAAGTTTTTCTTACTTGAATTAAATACTGTTTTTATTTCTTCTGGTGAAGATTTATCGTTAAATCTCATGAATCCGTCGTTACCTTCTAAGTAACTCATTATTGATTTTTCAAGAGTGTCTAATTCTGTCGCTCTTTCGCCTCTTGGTGAAAGCCCTAATTTTCCGTCTTCATATACTTTTATAACTCTTAAGTTTTCTAGTTTTTCACCTATTTTTAATTCAGTGAAGTATTCGTTGTTTAATATTATCGCATCATATTTGTTGTCAACACATAACATAGCTGTGTTGTTTGTTTGGAATCCGTATACTATACCTTCTACAGTGTCGCCGATTTTGTAATCAGATTCTGTTGATAAATATGGGAAAATGTCAGTTGTTGCTGCTAATCTTCCTGTTTTATCAAGGTATATGTAGAATAAGTATCTTTCACCTTTAGTCATTTCAAAAGTTTGTTGTTTGAAAGGAACTAATATATCTTTAGGAAGTCCAACGTCCACAAAGCTTCCTATTTTAGTATGGGCAACTACTTTTAAGTATGCGATATCGCCTAATTTTGCTTTTGGATATTCTAAAGTAGCTGAAAGTCTACCTTCTGAGTCCATATATATGAAAACTTCTATTTCATCACCAACTGCTACTTTTTGTTTGTTAAGAAGTCTGTTGTGAAGTAATACGTCATCATTTGAGTTTGCGCCTTCTTCACCAACGAAATACCCGAAATTCGTTTCTCTTTTTACTATTAATTTATTGTATTCACCTAATTTTATCAAAGTTTTTTCTCCTTTTCCGCAAAGTACTACCTATTATTATATCCCTATTATACATGGATTATTTGTTTTTATCAAAATAATTATTAAAATAAATAGGTTATAAAGCAAGATAGGATAATTATAGTGATGAGATAAGGTAGAGGGTGAAATTATAAAAGAAGATAATATATAAACATTATTTACATAAAGGTTATATAACAAAATAATATATTTATAGCTAAAATATCTGATATTTAAATAAAAACTAACAAAGTTTACATATAAATAAAGGAAAAAATGTTGGATTATATAAAATAATATATAAAAAGTACTTATTTTTGTACATAATGAATAAAAATAATGTATAATAGTTTACTGTAAAAATAATACAAAATTGTATTTGAAAATTATAAATTACAAAAAAGTAAAAAGGAAAGCGGGGAAGATTATGAGTAAAAAGTTAATTTCTCTAGTTATATCATTGACTTTTATTATTACAATTGGATTTAAGGAAATGGTTTATGCTGATACTTATGTATCGGGGACGGTTACAGCTTCGTTAAATATAAGAAGTGGTCCGTCGACGAGTTATTCTATTTTAGGCGGTTTTTCAAAGGGAAGTACTATAAAGATTGTCGAAAAAAATGGAGATTGGCTCAAGGTTCAATACAAGACATCTTATGGATACGTTTCAGGTAAGTATGTAACTAGTATTTACGATGATGTGATTGATGAGGGAGCAGTCATAAATTGTACATATCTAAATGTAAGAAGTGGTCCATCGAGTTCATATTCATCAAGAGGTGTTATAGCCAAGGGACAAAAAGTATATATTATGGGCAAAGAATCGAATTGGTATGAGATTCTTTATAATGGAAGTGCTGGATATGTGTCTAAAACTTATATATCAGCAACAAGCACTGGCAATGGTTCAAACAACAATGACAATAGTTCAAGCGGTGGAAACTCAAACAATGGAAGTTCGAATAATGGGAACTCAGAGAATTCTAACGGAAGTAATAACTCAAATAACAATGAAAAACCAAGTGAGAGCAAAAAAACAGGTACTGTTACAGCTGATGCTTTAAATGTTAGACAGCAACCGACAACAAGTTCTGCCAAATTAGGACTTTTATATAAAAATGAGACAGTTCAAATAGTTGACGATACTGGATCTTGGTATAAGATTTTATATAAGAATAATTATGCATTTGTTTCGAAAAATTATGTTGTTTTAGGCGGAACACAATCTGGAACAACTCAAACAGTTACAAATTTAAATAATTTCCTATTTGTTGGAGATTCATTCACAAGTAGACTTAAAACGACAATACAACAACATACAACAGGCTCTTATGTAAATGCAAAGGGTGGAGCATTCCCATCTCATTGGTTACAAAATTTCAACCAAATGCCTGATAATAGCAATGTAAAAGGTGTTGTTTTATTAATAGGAATAAACGGAATTTCGAGAGAATCAAATTACACAGATACTAAGAAATTAATCGATTTATTATCTAGCAAATATGTAGGAAAAACTATCTATGTCCAAAAGGTATTTCCAGTAGGGAAAGGGTACAATGGATATAGCGATACAGCAGTTGCAAATTACAACAAAAATAGAATCGACAAATTTAATGCTAGCATAAAAGCTCATTGTGATACAAAATCAAATGTTAAATTTATAGATACAACAAGTGGATTTGTTGATGCTAACGGATTTTTAATAAATTGTGAGACAGATGGTCTTCATATATTAGATAGTAAGAATAAAATGTTCTTCGATAATATACAAACTGCAGTTATAAGTGCAAGTAAATAAAAAAGTAAATCAATAAGTAAAAACTCCTTTATCAATATAAAGATAAAGGAGTTTTTTTAATACTATAAAATATTTATAAGGTTGAAAAGTAATATTCTAAAAAAGTGATATCATCAAAATACGACACTTTTTTGAGAAAATTTACAATAAATATTATTTATCTATCTTATAAAGTTAGTAAAAATTTTATCTTCTCTAACTGGCATTTGAACTCCAGCTTTTTTACCTGCTTCGACACATTTTAACATCCAAGCCATGTTTTTACCTAGAGTTTTCATTATTTGCATCCCTTCTAAATCTTTACAGACTTCTTCTGGAGTGTTTCCATGAACCATATTCCAATAACATGAGCTGATTACTGGCATGTTTGATATTGTAAAATGTTTTGTAAGTTGATCTAGTGTTGCTGTTGTCCCAGCTCTTCTAGCACTTGCAACGACTGCACCTAATTTATATTGTAGAGCCCCACCTGATGAGTAGAATAATCTATCCATAAATGAAGTTATTGCTCCTGATGCTGATGCATAGTGAACTGGAGAACCAACGATTATAGCGTCGGCTTCTTTTGCTTTTGGCATACATTCATTTACTACATCGTCAAATACACATTTACCTGTTTTTCGACATGAACCGCATCCGATACAACCAGCGATTGGTTTTGCTCCGACTTGGAATATTTCTGTTTCTATGCCTTCTTCATTTAAAGATTTTGCAACTTCATTTAAAGCTGTAAATGTGCATCCAGCTTTTTTTGGACTTCCGTTTATTAATAAAACTTTCATAATTTAGACCTCCTAAAAAGTATATATTTGCAATTAATATTATAACAGTTATTGGTAAAAATAGTTAACAAAGGGTAAAATTTAAAAAAGTTAAATTTTGAACTTATAAATTCGTGGTAAAATTTTAAATTTGTGGTGAGTTTTGATTATTAATTAAAAAAAGTTACATATACTAAATTATAAAATTAATATTATGAATATATTTAACCAAAACTGAGTTTAAAAACGTTGAAATTTGGACAATTTTCAAGTTTTATATAAAAAATATATTTTTTGATAAAAAAGTTGAATTTTGGTTGAGTTTGCTATATAATATCAATGGTGTGTTTAGTAATTTTAAACTTTGAGTTTAGAATTACATCGAAAAAGTTTAACAATATAAGAAAAATGTTTACTTTTAATAAGATTAATATATAAAAATTATAGGAGGCTTAGGTATGGATATTGGGAGTAAGATAAAGAGTATGCGTATGGAAAAACAGTTAACCCAGGAAGAACTTGCTAATAGATGTGAGCTGTCGAAGGGGTTTATATCGCAACTTGAGAACAACCTTACATCACCATCGATAGCGACTTTGATTGATATTTTAGAAATTTTAGGTACAAATTTAAGAGAGTTTTTCAATGAAATCGATCCAGAGAGAATAACCTTTAAAAAGGAAGACATGTTTGAAACTGAGGATGAGGAGCTTAAGTACCATTTAAAGTGGCTGATTCCGAATTCACAAAAGAACATGATGGAACCGATTATAATAACTTTATATCCAGGCGGGCAATATAAAGAAGAGAAACCTCATGAGGGTGAGGAATTTGGTTATGTTGTGGCCGGAAATATTCTGCTTCATTTGGGCGATAGAGTTAACAAGGTTAAAAAAGGCGAAAGTTTTTACTTTAAACCAAGAATGAATCATTATATTTCTAATCCTGGAAAAACTACGGCAAAGGTGATATGGGTTAGTACACCGCCGTCTTTTTAGGTATGAAACTAAAATAATTAGGAAGATAAATAAAAATAGAAAGAGGTGTATATATAATATGAATTCAACGAATAAAACAAATTCAAATGTTGTTGAGTCAGAAAATATTATTGAATTAAAAAACATAACAAAACAATACGAAGATCTTGTTGTTTTGGATAATTTAAATCTTGATATAAAGAAAAATGAATTTTTAACTTTATTAGGACCTTCTGGATGTGGAAAAACTACGACTTTAAAGATAATCGCTGGTTTTGAACATGCAGACGAGGGTGAAGTTATGTTTGAAGGTGAAAATGTAAATGATACACCTCCTTATGAAAGACAAGTGAATACTGTTTTCCAAAAGTATGCTTTATTCCCTCATATGAATGTGTATGAAAATATAGCTTTTGGGTTAAAAATAAAGAAGATGGACAAAGCGACTATAGACGTAAAAGTAAAAGAAATGCTTAAACTTGTTGCGCTTGAAGGATTTGAAAAACGTTCAATTGACTCACTTAGTGGTGGGCAACAACAAAGAATCGCAATCGCAAGAGCATTAGTTAATGAGCCAAAAATATTACTTTTAGACGAACCTTTAGGAGCGCTTGACTTAAAATTAAGACAAGAGATGCAAAGAGAGCTTAAGAAAATTCAACAAAAATTAGGAATAACTTTCATATTCGTAACTCACGACCAAGAAGAAGCACTTACTATGTCTGACACAATCGTAGTTATGAACAAAGGTAAAATCCAACAAATGGGTAGCCCTGAAGATATATACAACGAACCGAAAAACTCATTCGTTGCGAAATTTATCGGTGAAAGTAATATAGTTGATGGTGTTATGCTTGATGATTATAGAGTAAAATTCTGTGGAAGAGAATTTGAATGTGTAGATTATGGATTTGAGAAAAATGAAAATATAGAAGTAGTAATAAGACCAGAAGATATCAAAATGGTCGATGCAGATAAAGGTATGCTAAAAGGTTTAGTTACATCTGTTGTATTTAAAGGTGTTCATTATGAAATGGCTGTACAAGAGAACGAAAACACTTGGTTTATACACAGTACAAAGATGGCAGAAGAAGGAAGCATGCTAGGTATGGATATCTATCCTGAAGATATACACATAATGAGAAAGGTAAGCGACCAGTAGTTTATCGATTGATGAATAATTTGAGGAGGAAAGTGAAAACGATGAAAAGAAAACAATCTGAATCTAGATTAGCCACTCCTTATGCTATATGGAGCGTGCTTTTCATAGTTATACCGCTAATATTAATAGTCTTCTTCAGTTTTACAAAACAAGTAGATGGAAGATATATGTTCACACTGGACAATTTCGATAAATTCTTCAACGTAATGTACTTTAAAGTAGTTAGAAGATCACTAGTTTTAGCGTTTATATCAACAGTTTTATGTTTAATAGTTGGATATCCAACTGCTTATATAATTTCGAAAGCAAAACCAAGCAGAAGAGCTACACTTCTTTTGTTATGCATATTACCAATGTGGATGAACTTCTTACTTAGAACTTATGCATGGTCTGCGATATTAGGAAAAAACGGATTTATAAATACTTTACTTGGAATGGTAGGCCTTGGCCCAATCAATATATTATATACTGATGCAGCGGTTTTATTAGGTATGGTTTACAACTTCTTGCCATTTATGATACTTCCAATACATACGATTTTATCAAAAATGGACCAAGATTTAATAAATGCAGCGAAAGACCTTGGAGCAAACAACTTCCAAGTCTTCACAAAAGTTATATTCCCACTTAGTTTACCTGGAGTAATATCAGGAATAACTATGGTGTTTATGCCAGCTGTATCAACATTCGTAATTTCAAAACTTCTTGGTGGAGGACAATTCTACCTAATAGGTAACTTAATTGAACAAGAATTTATGTCAGTTGGGGATTGGCATTTTGGATCAGCAATATCAATATTTATGATGATTATAATACTTATCTCTATGGCAATTATGAATAAATACAGTAGCGGAACAGACAAGGAAGGCGGTGGATTACTATTATAAAGAAGATTTTTTCAAACGTATATTTATTTTTGGTATTTGTATTCTTATACTTACCAATAGTGACTTTAGCAATATTCTCATTTAATAATTCAAAATCCATGGCTGTCTGGAACGGTTTCACATTGGATTGGTACTATACTTTATTCCAAAATGAGAGAATGATAAGTGCTCTTTACTATACATTATTAGTAGCAATTTTAGCTACATTAATATCGACTTTTATCGGGACAATAGCAGCGATAGGCATACATAAGATGAGAAATAACAAAAAAAGAGATTTATTACTTAATATAAATTATTTACCAGTATTAAACCCAGATATCGTAACTGGGGTGTCTCTTATGACATTATTTGTATTCTTAAACGTAAACTTCGGTATGACGACAATGCTTTTATCTCACTTAGTATTCGATATACCTTATGTAATTTTATCTGTTTTACCAAAATTAAAACAGTTACCAGCAAATATTGAAGATGCGGCCCTTGATTTAGGTGCGACACCATGGTATGCACTTAGAAAAATCGTGTTGCCACAAATCAAACCAGGTATAATATCTGGTGCATTAATGGCGTTTACTATGTCTATAGATGACTTCGTAATAAGTTTCTTTACAACAGGAAACGGTGTAACAAACTTATCAATCGAAATTTATTCAATGACAAGAAGAGGATTAACTCCTGAGATAAATGCCCTTTCAACATTAATGTTCGTAGTAGTTTTAGCATTACTAATAACTTCTAATGTTGTCGGAAATAAAAAGGCTGTTGAAAATTAGAAGGGAGAATTTTTAGATGAAGCTAAAGAAATTGATTGCATTAACATGCACATTTGTTATGGCAGCTAGTTTATTAACTGGGTGCGGAAGCTCTAAAAAATCTAGTGAAGTTCTAAACGTATACAATGTTGGGGACTATATCGATATGGATTTAATTCAAAAATTTACACAAGAAACTGGAATACAAGTTGTGTACGAAACTTACGATACTAACGAAGCTATGTATCAAAAATTAAAAAGTGGTTCGTCAAAATACGACTTAATATTCCCATCAGACTACATGGTAGATAAATTAATAGAAGAAAATATGCTACAAAAAATAGATTATAGCAATATACCAAATTACTCACAAATAATGGATAGCTTTAAACATCCGCTTTACGATCCAACTGATGAATACAGCGTTCCTTATTTATGGGGGACATTCGGTATAATATACAACACAAAAGTTGTCGACAAAGAAGACACTAAGAGTTGGGATATATTATGGAATAAAAAATATAAAGGAAAAATCCTATTACTTGACTCAGTTAGAGACACAATGGGAATCTCGCTAAAAAGACTTGGATACTCTATGAATACAGAAAATCAAGATGAAATAAACAAAGCTAAAGACGAGTTAATAAAAGAATTAGACGTTGTTCAAGCTTATGTAAACGACGACGGAAAAGACAGAATAGTCGCTGGAGATGCGGATATGGGGATAGTTTACTCAGGAGATGCCCTAGTTATGATGGACGAAAACCCTGATTTAGACTACGCAATACCAGAAGAAGGTACAAATAAATGGGTGGACGCTATGTGTATACCTAAATCTGCTGAAAACAAAGAATACGCAGAAAAATTCATAAACTTCATGTTAGATCCTGAAGTTGCAAAACAAAATGTCGACTATATCGAATATTCGACACCAAATCAAGGCGTATACGATATGTTAGACGAAGAAACTAAAAAATCGCCTGTGGCATATCCAAGCAAGGAAGTTTTAGATAAGACTGAAGTATTTTTAAACCTTCCAGAAAATGTTATGAAGATGTATGATGATGCTTGGACAGAAATAAAAACAAATTAAATTCTTTTTATAAAATATAAATTGATAATATCTATTTTAGATATGTATTGATTATATTAATTTAAATTAGATAGTATATAAGATAAATTAAAGCTCCAATGGATTTTTCCATTGGGGCTTTAAAAAAATTTAAAAAAAGTGTTGACGACATAAAAAAATGATGATATATTATTACTTGTCCTTAAGAGAGAGGGGCAGAACTTAAAAGTGAGTAAGTCGTAAGGAACGAAAACTTAAAAAGTTTTTTAAAAAAGTGGTTGACAAACAAAAATAAGTTTGTTAAACTAATAAAAGTCGAAACGACAGATAACTTAAAAAAGTTAAATGAGTTGAGGCGAAAGAATAAATGAACTTTGAAAATTAAACAGTAGGTTAATTATAAACTTTAATTCACACGAATTAA
>OGGM01001163.1_pt1 | contig 10497 bp, 9 predicted proteins | sample 1571251 | NCBI WGS metagenome assembly OGGM01 (sample SAMEA2582076, study PRJEB24529) | metagenome | biome: Human gut stool | place: China | collected 2011 | reverse complement strand
GTGATTTGAATAGCCGTCGAGGTCGTGTATTAGGCATGGAACAAAGTGAAAGAACCGGTATTTCCGTTGTTAAAGCACAAGTACCATTGGCTGAAATGTCCGATTATGTGACTGCATTGCGCTCCATTACACAAGGACAAGGCGTATTTAACCGTCAGTTCTATACCTATGAAGAGGTTCCCCATAAGCAAGCGGAAGAAATTATCGCTGCTCATAAAACCCAAGAATAAGGTAATGGCCACATGCTGTATTTAATACAGTTTGAATCACTACAACTGAATAGACAATTGCATAATGTAACAATTTAATACTGTAACAATTTCATAGTGTAATGATTGACGTAAGTCATAAATTTGAATAGTATTTTACTGAGGCCCTCCATATATGTAGCGTATGGAGGGCTTTTACATAAGAGAATAGCTAGTTCTTTATGTATATATGTGCTAACATAAAAGGTAATATAATTGGTTTATTGTGGTGCCATATCCATAGATATTGTGAAAGGATTGTGTATGTTTTTCTCTAATATTACCGCAGATTATACAAAAATGGGCTATCCTAAAGCCATCGTGCGCGCTTTGGATTTCTTGAAAAACACAGATTTGAAAGCGTTGCCTGGAGGGCGTCATGCCATCGAGGGTGACATGATGTATGCTAACGTAGATGATGTAGAAACAAAACTATTTGAAGCTACAAAACCAGAATCGCATCGTAATTATGTAGATATCCAATTTATGGTGAGCGGCGAGGAAAACATGGGCTTTTTCGTAGATAAAGGTCTCGTTAAACCTGTGGAGTCCTATCCAGATCGAGATTGCTATTTCTATCCTAATGAAGCGGTTGATGAAGGGCAAATCCATTGCCCAGAAGGGTACTACACCGTATTCTTCCCCTCTGATGTTCATCGGCCCTTGCTTGCTGTAAACGATAAACCCATCAAAATCCGTAAGGTGGTTGTGAAAGTTCACGTATCTTTGCTCGGTGACTAGCATGAAACAATATGAAGTTATTGGTGTTATTATAACTTTATTAGGCGCTGTTTTATGGGGTGTATCAGGTGCATCCGTACAGTTCTTAAGCAATTTTAGAGATATGAATTTGGAATGGCTAGTAACTATGCGATTGATTACAGCAGGTTTACTAACTGTTATTTATGCATGGTTTAGATTTGGAAATTCTATCTTTAATGTATTTCATAGTGTAAAGGATACGCTAGGACTCATTATTTTTGGCGTATTTGGAATGGCATTATGCCAATATACATACTTTAGATCCATTGCTTTAGCTGGAGCTGGCATTGCAACGGTATTACAATATCTGGCGCCGTCTATGATTATTATTTACCTGCTGGTTCGCTATGGTAAACGACCATCCAAGGGGGAAATGGTTTCTGTTATACTGGCCTTAGTGGGGACCATTTGTTTAATGGGGAATGGTGATGGTCTTTCTATTGAAAGCTTCCCAATGGCGGTTCTCGTATGGGGGCTTTTATCTGCTGTGGGTGTAGCCGTATATAGTATTTCTCCTGTTGATTTACTGTACAAATATGGCACATTGCCTATTGTAGGGTTTGGGATGCTTATTAGTGGTATTGTAGCCGCTATATTATTCCATCAACCGAATTCATATGCAGTGTGGGACGCATGGACTGTTATTGGTTGTTTCAATGTCATATTCCTAGGGACGATAGTATCTTTCAATGCTTATTTAGAAGGGGTTAAACGAATTGGGGCCGTACCAGGATCTATTTTGTCATCTATTGAACCTATTTCGGCGGCTTTCTTTGGGTGGGCTTTTTTAGGAAATGAATTTAGTCTATTAGGGCTAATTGGTATGGCTATGATTATTGCTACCGTTGTTATCATTGCTTGGGATAGACAACGAACTATTAAACGAGAGGTACTGACAAAACTGAATAAAACAATATTAGAATAAATTGATAAGCACACATATATCACAGAAAACGTTTCGTGGTATATGTGTTTTTTGTTATAACATACAGTATATTTTAGATACTGTATACATGCGCCATTTAGTTGACTATTTACCCATCTATTCATATAGTAAATGTATACGTGATTATTAGTTTGTTACGGAGGTATTTATGTCTGTAAAAGATTTCGTGCAACAACGGCGCGATGCGTTAATCGCTATGCGTCGCGACTTTCATATGTACCCTGAGCCTGCTTGGCTTGAGTATCGCTCTGCTGCAAAAGTGGCGGATAGGCTTATTTCTTTGGGCTATGATGTGGCGTTGGGGGCAGATGTACTCGATTTAGACTCTCGCATGGGTTTGCCTAGTGATGAGGTCATGAAAGCTGGTATGGATCGAGCCATCAAAGAAGGTGCTAATCCTGAGCTTGTAGAAAAGATGGGTTATGGTAAAACGGCCATTGTTGCAACTATGAAGTTCGGTGGTGAAAGCCCTGTAGTAGCATTTCGTGTAGATATGGACTCTAACGATGTCATCGAAGCTAAAGAGGATAGCCATGTGCCTACAAAGAAAGGATTCCGTTCTTGTCATGATAAAGCGATGCACGCCTGTGGTCATGATGCACATATGACGATGGGGCTAGGCCTAGCTGAATATTTGGCTGCGCACAAGGATGAATTCAAAGGAACTATTAAACTCATTTTCCAACCTGCAGAGGAAGGCGTGCGCGGTGCTAAAGCGATGGCGGAAGCGGGCGTTGTGGATGATGTAGATTTGATGTTCGGCATGCATATTGGGTTTAATGAAAATCTATCCAATTGTTTTGCGTGTAGCGATCATGGCTTCTTAGCGACAACAAAACTTGATGCGGTGTTCTACGGCTATTCTGCTCATGCTGGTGGTTCCCCAGAAAAAGCACAAAATGCAATGCTCGCAGGTTGTACAGCGGTTCTTAACTTACAAGCCATCGCTCGTCATAGTCAAGGCGCCTCTCGCATGAATGTAGGTGTTTTTGAAAGCGGTACAGGCCGCAATGTGACGCCTGATGTGGCAGTTCTTAAACTAGAAACTCGTGGTGCCTCTACAGAAATCAATGACTACATGATTGAACGGTCGAAGACTATTATTAAAGGTGCTGCAGAAATGCACGATTGTACCTTTGAAATCACAAAACAAGGAGAAACTCCGGCAGGTCGCATCAGCGATGATTTAGCTCGTGAAGTACAAGCTATCGTGGAACCACTTGGGATCTTTAAAGAGGTTCCCTTCGATTACAGCGGTGGCGGTAGTGAAGACTGTGCGTACTTCTTGAATCGTGTCATCGATCGCGGTGGTAGAGCGACCTATATGGTTGTGGGATCTGCCATTAAAGCACCGCATCACAATCCGCTCTTTGATATCGATGAAGAAGATATGTTAAACGGTATTGTAGCGTTAGGTACCATTGCAGCTCACTATTTAAAATAAGCTTTATATACTAGCATCATATGGTTTGTCAGTAATTGATGTAATAGATTGTGAGGTGTTACATGATTCAACGAGAGCGATTGGTTAAGGATTTTGAGGCTATGGCCCAATTGACGGCTCCTGGTGAGGGCATTAATCGCCTTGCTTTCACCGATGCAGATTGGGCAGGACGTCAATATATTATAGATCGCATGACTGATGCGGGTTTATCCGTTGAAATAGACGATTTTGGTAATGTCATTGGCTATAAGATTGGTAAGAAACCAGATTTACCAGCTGTTATGGTGGGGTCTCATACGGATAGCGTGCCCAATGGAGGCAATTACGATGGTGTGGTCGGCGTGTTATCTGCTATTGAAGTAATTCGTAGCATGATCGACGATGGTTATGAACATGATCATACCATCGCTGTGGTGTCCTTTATGTGTGAAGAGTCTGGTCGCTTTGGGAATGCTACACTAGGCAGTAAGGCCATGCGCGGTGAATTGACATTACAAGACTTACACCACTTGGTAGATAAACAAGGAATTTCTTTGTACGAAGCCTTGAAAGGTCGTAATTTAAACCCCGATGGGATTGAAACAATGGCATATAAACGACCTGTAAAGTCTTTCACAGAAATCCATATAGAACAAGGCAAGGTACTGGAGCACGAGCAGAAAACGATTGGTATTGTGACTGGTATTGCCGCGCCAGAGCGATTCTATGTGACCATTCGAGGCAATGCCGATCATAGTGGAGCTACGCCGATGAACTTGCGTCATGATGCTCTATGTGGAGCCTCAAAAATCATCCTCGGCATCGAGGAGATTGCATCTATGCAAGAGGAACCACCCGTGGTGGGAACTGTTGGCGTTGTGGAGGTTACACCAGGGGCGATGAATGTCATTCCTGGTGCTGTGAAGCTAGGGGTAGATATTCGCAGTATTTCTAAGGTAGCTCGTAATTCTGTAGTTACTCTTGTTAAAGAATTTATTGACATTACTGCCGAGAAACGTGGATTATCTTATACGATTGAGCCTATTGCACAAGACCATCCAGTAGCTATGCACCCTGCGATGATTCGAGAAATCGAAGAGGCTGTTAAGTCTGTAGGTGTAGAATATATGACTATGCCGAGCGGTGCCGGTCATGACGCGATGCATTGGGCGGAGGCAGTTCCTACGGGAATGATCTTTATTCCATGTCGCGATGGCATCAGTCATAATCCTGCAGAATTTGCTGAAATGGATGATATCGTAACGGGTGCAGAGGTGCTTGATAAGGTGCTTAGAAAACTTAGCTTGGAAGAAACAAAGCTTGTTTAATATATTTCTTTATGTATTTATTCTTTATGTATTTATGTAGTTATATAGATAAGTAGTTATATAGTTATATGATTATACTGTATATAATTAAGTGATTACTTTTACTATTGTTAGGCCTATTAGGTGTAAGACATAGATAGGACTATTGTATTTAGTGTTGTTAGTTGTGTATTGGATGTAAAGTGTTTATAGAGGGGATATAGCTATCTTGCATCATATGTACACGGATAGGAGAGTTATGGTTATTACAGGTATTGTTATTGTAGTAGCAACGTTTATCGCTATTATTAAACAGTTTGAAACACGGCTCGTATTATTATTATCGGGATTATTGATGTGCTTTATTGGGGGCAACCTTGGAGCTGGTACGACAGCCTTTGTAAAAGAACTTACAAATCCAGGTCTTGTACCGACTATCTGTACGGTACTTGGCTTTAGCTACGTTATGGAATATACAAAATGTACGGAGCATATGGTGTATTTCATTTCCGCAGGGCTTAAAAAGATGACTAAAATCATCATCCCAGGTGCCGTTATTATTACATTCTTAATTAATATTGCACTGCCTACAGCGGCAGGCTGTGCCGCTGCCGTAGGTGCGCTATTGATTCCGGCTTTAATTCGTTCTGGTGTGCACCCAGCGATGGCTGGTTCTGCTATCTTCTTAGGTACATGGGGGAGCTCCTTGAGCCCAGGGCTTATGTTCAACCCTCAAGTAGCGCAACTGGCAGGCGTAGACGTAATGACAGTTATTGCGAGCTTCTCCATGCAAGCCATTATCGGTATCGTAGTGGCCGCTATTTTGCTTAATATCGTTGCTATCGTTAAGAAGGAGCATACAGGGTATGTGATGAAACATGATACTGTAGAGGAAGGTAAAGAGTTTAAGGTAAATTACTTCTATGCTATTATCCCTATCATTCCACTTGTTATGCTTGTACTTGGTAGTAAACAAGTAGCGGTGATTCCAGAAGTTTCCGTTCCCGTTTCCATGCTCATCGGTACAGCGATTGGTATCGTTGCAGTTCGTCCTAATGTGACAGACGCTGTTAAGAAGTTCTTCCGCGGTACTGGCGACGGTATGTGTGATGTCGTTGGCCTTATGGCGGCAGCAGCATGCTTTACAGCAGGGATGCAACTCATCGGGCTTACAAGTGCCCTTATTGATGGCATGAAGAACTCTCAACAAATCGCCCAAATCGGGGCAGCCTTTGGTCCATTCTTATTGGCTGTTATCTCTGGTTCTGGTAATGCGGCAGCTCTTGCTTTTAATGGTGCTGTAACACCGCATGCAGCAGACTTTGGTTATGGTATTATGCAACTTGGATCCATGGCTCAAATTGGTGCTGGTATCGGTCGAAGCATGAGTCCTGTAGCAGGAGCAGGTATCATCATCGCAGGACTGGCAGGTATCAACCCTATGGAAATGGCGAAACGCAATGCCGTGCCTTGTATTATTGCGACAGTAGTCATCATGCTATTGTTACTCTAGTCTAATAAAACTATATTGTAAAAGAAAACCCTTCTAATACTGATTAGATTGAGTCATATGCGTGAGCATATAACTTTTACCAATCAGATATATAGAAGGGTTTTCTTTTGCTTTGTATACGTGTTATTTGAGTTTAAAACCAATCCAGAGGGCAGAGATTATAAAGAGACCACCACTTACCCAGAATAAGGTAGTAAAACCTAGCCAAGCCATTAAGCTTGCACCACCGACAGCACCTAAGAAATAACCAAGAAATAAACTTGATTGGTTATAGGAGAATACCTGTCCCGTAAACTCACGAGGCGTTTTTGAAGAAAGATAGGTATTTAATGCCGGTAACATACCACCTAGGCCGAAGCCTTGTAAAAATCGAATGAGTGCTAGCTGGTAAACATCAGTCACATAGGCTTGAGGGATGTTAAATAAGCCTACATAGATAAGAGATACGACTAATACCTTGCGAGGCCCAATTTTATCAACTAATTTACCGAGAGGAGAACTACTTATTAATTGCGCAATACCCATAGCTGAGAAGACAGCGCCTGCAATAAATGCTAGATTTTCAGTATTACTCGGAACAATGCCTTTAATATATACGGAGATAACAGGTTGTAAGGACATGATGCATATAGCATAAATAAATGATGCTACACACAATGCTACAATACTATTAAATTCAGGAATTTGTTCTTTTAGCTTGCTAAAAGACAGTTTCTCAACATTAGGCTTTGGTACATAATTTTCATGGATAAATATAGTGGCTAATAATCCAGCTAAACCCATGAGTATACCAACCAAGATGAAGTCATTGCGAATACCTATGGTATCCGCAATATAACCACCTAATAAAGGTCCAATTAGAGAGCCCGCTAGATTGGCCGAAGCTAATAGGCCAAGTGCCCAGCCAGTTCGTTCGATGGGGGACTCTGAGGCAATTAATGTAATGGTTGCAGAATAAAAACCATTCACTAAACCTTGTATGAGACGAATTATTACAACCCCTTCAGGCGTTGTTTGAAAGGCGAGCAATATATTACATAAAGCCATTCCAAAGCTAGATCGTATTAATGTGATTTTTCTACCTTTTTTATCTGCTATACGGCCCCAAAATGGTGCCACTAAACATACGATTAAATAGGTTGCACCGGTTGCTAAACCTGACCAGAGAGACATAGCCGATGGCGTTTGAACTCCTAAATCATGAAAATATAGAGGGAGAATAGGTGCTAATTGGCTCACCCCAAAGGATGTACAGAATACACATATTAAACTTATATACACCGTACGTTTCCACGTTTCCAAAGTATCTCTCCTTCACTAGTCTTAGTACAATTTATAGTACCAGAAAAATTAGTAATTCTATATTTTTTTTGACTTCATTCCCAATATTAAGTCAGGAAGCGTGTCATTTGCAATGGTGTCTTGAATCCAGTAGTTGATGGATAAAATAAAAACTTAGGCTCTCTTTTCCACAAAATAATTAGTAGGAACTGATAACATATGTAATTTCAGTATACTATTAGTGTTTAGCGTAAACAATATAAATATTTTAGACCATAAGGTTAATATTTTAATATACATATATTTATATTAGAATAAAGAGGATTAGAAAATTGTTATGAGAGCGAAGAGAGAATTTTTTAATGTGACTAGATAATGAACTTTCACTATTTAAACAAAATATAGAGATATTACGAGTGAATCAACGTATAGGCCGATTAGCATATTTGTGGGCCGTGTTTGGTTTAATGGTTAGTAAATTTTTAGCTTATCTTATAGTTGGTCTATTGGCAGTGCTTATTCAAGGTAGTTCACTTCAAGATAGTCAGTATTTGTCTTATATTTATTTTGGATGCCTACAGATTATGCATGTAATTGCAACTATTTTTTTGCTTAAACGTAGACTAAATGATTGTGGCTCATCCTTGTGGGTTGGTTTTATAGGTTCTCGCATTTTTATGGATGTCATTATGTATATGGCTATTGCCGTAGTGTTGTTAGTTGTTCAGCTGGGTATCCCTCTTTATATACCTCGTTGGGGCTTTATGGTTATCCTAATATGGCCAGCCATAGCAATGATTACATTAGGTATACGTAGACTTCACGATTCTCTATTAAGCGGCTTATGGATTATTGGCCTTTTTATTCCGTATATCAATATTTTTGTCAGTTATCATCTTTTGTTTAAAAAATCTTGGTATATAGATGATTAAATAAAATGCCTTGGATTTAAAATACCAGTTGACATAAAAACAAGAGATTAGAAAATGGATTTAATTTTGTCGTATTACTTATTGCGATTTAGAGAGAAATAAATAATGTTGATGGGCGAGGAGTTATGGATATTAATTTAGTAAATGAAATAAAAGTCGCACTTAAACAAAATGATTTATATTTTATTAATAGGACACAAGACTATGTTATCGTTAATGATGATTATAGAGGAGTAATAATTTATACTCCTCAATTAGAGTATGCTGACTCTTATACACTAGATAATACAAAGGTTATAATTGTAAATAGTTTTGTAGATTCTGAAAATAATAGAATTGTACTCCATTTAGAAACAGGATTATGGTACATTGATTTAAATAGACATTATTCACAGTTCATAAAGTATGATTTTGAGAGTGAATGCATTTATATTTTGTATTTTTCTGTATTTAAATCAGAGGCTATTAGCCTATTTGCCAATTCTCTTATGATACACTGGGACTTTGTCGATAATAATTTAAGTTTTACAGATATTGATAGACTGTCTTCTTCTGATGAACTCACTTTATATAGGAATTGGGAAAGTGAACTTAAAGGTGCAAATAGTATTGGATTTATAGATAATAAATGGATAGTATATGAGGAGGATATTGAGATATATCAGGATAATAGGCTTTCCTATAAACTCCCTATGAAATATAGTAAATGGTATCGATTTGATATGGATGGTGATTATTTTATTGCCATAGATGAATCTATTTTAATTCTAACTAGTTTAAGTAATACTCGAAATAGGCTGAAAAAAATTTATGTTGATAATGAATCTTGTTTTGGCGCTGTGTTAATACATGATAAGCACTTTTCTTATTTAGTTGTATTGATTAGTAATGAAAGAACAGGAGCATCATGTTTGCGAAGTTATAATATTTCCAATTAGTGTATATATTGCAATACTTACTATAAGATGAAGAATGATGAGACAACTTTTATACTCTGAACTAATAAAGTTTAAATTTGAATTATTATCTTTAATTCAATGGTTAAAGAAAATAAATTTATTTACAATCAATATACAGACATACCTTTCTATAAACTTATTGGTGTTTATTGGTATAGGAATAAATATCTATATTTTATCCACTCTTCCGGAGATAGTATATACTCAAGAAATTTATGACATTATATATTATGTGGGCACAGTTATTTATGTTCTTTTGGTAGCTTTCACAAATTATGCTAGCTTAAATTATTACAAAAAAGTGCAATTTAATTGGGTAAATATCATAATTACTGTGCTTTTACTATTGATATTATTGGGTGGAAAGCATTTTGACCTTTCTTACAGAAAAGCTCTTTTTGAGTCCAACAATATTATATTATGGGGCGTTGATGTACCAGATTTATTCTATCCATGTCTTTTGGGATCAATGTTGTTGTTTTCTGTAGTGCCTAGGAAACTTTGGTTAAGAGATAATAATGTTGAACTTAAGGGAATAATTTTTGATAATAAGGTTATAGATGTACTCTGGGGTGAGCGTAATGATTTAACTCCCTCTCAAATTAAAGCTATAAACTCTTTTTATAGTCGCCAAGATAAAAGGCCTCTTTTAACAGATCTTTATAAAAGTATATTAATTGACAGTCTTTGGCCTAATGGACGAAGCACAGTTCGTCAATGGAATCTGTTTAATGTATATTTAGCGTTTATAATATACAATATGATATTAAATTATAATATCGAAAACTGTGCTCTGCGATATGCTTTATACGTTTATCTTATATATACTATTATCATCATGATCTTTAGACGTTTGAGAGATAGCAATAGTAGTATATTTTGGATTATTGGCTTATTTGTCCCTATTATCAATATATATGTATTGTATTTGCTGTATAATAAAACCTCTGCGTTATATGATAAAGAAAGTAACAGTATTTTTTATTATGCATTATGATACATAAAATATGGAGATATGAGATTGTATGTTAAAGATCTTTCTGTGGCTGAACAACAATCAGAAATTAAAACTTCTTGACTTTCATTCTATAGAAACATTATAATCAGATTATAATTTTATACTCGC
>OGGM01001158.1_pt1 | contig 10533 bp, 9 predicted proteins | sample 1571251 | NCBI WGS metagenome assembly OGGM01 (sample SAMEA2582076, study PRJEB24529) | metagenome | biome: Human gut stool | place: China | collected 2011 | reverse complement strand
TCATCCATCGTTTTAAAATTCCCAATACAATCCGCCACTTCCCCTCTACACCCCCATTTCAACAAATCGTCAACAAATCACAATTTATAAGATACCCAGTCCATCAAGAAGTACCTTAAGACCTATAAGAATAAGTATCACACCGCCGCAAATTTCAGCTTTTGACTGGTATTTGCTGCCAAAGATACTACCAATTTTTACACCAATGGCTGAACAGACAAAAGTTACAACACCGATAAATGATACGGCAGGAATAATATTTACCTGAAGAAATGCGAATGTAACCCCAACCGCTAAAGCGTCAATACTTGTTGCAATTGCAAGAAGAAACATATTTTTGACATCCATGGAGGCATCGACTTTCTCTTCATCTCCAAGAGCCTCTTTTATCATATTTGCACCAAGTATAAGCAGCAGGATAAATGCAATCCAGTGTGCGTATTTTGTAATCATATCAGCAAAGAAGCTTCCAAGAAAATATCCGATAAGCGGCATCAGAGCCTGAAATCCTCCGAACCATAAACCGGCAATACACATATGTTTTACTTTGATTTTTCCAAGGGAAAGTCCTTTACATATAGAAACCGCAAATGCATCCATTGACAATCCGACTGCAAGAATAAATAATTCCGCTAAATTCATCATAGTCCTCATTTCTGCACACTGATATTATATATTCTGATGAAACAAGTGTGCATGGAACATCAGAAGTCAAAGGAAAGTACAAATAAAAAAGAGACCTATAGACGAAAAACGTCTATAAGTCTCATCATTTAATGATATACCGGGTTCTTTTTAACCATTGTGTCGATATAACAACATACATTTGCATGTACGCTGACTACTCCCTTATGTGGCAATACTTTATCATTAAAAATATAAGTTAGTCAATACGAACGCATAAAATTTTAATGGGAATATCCTTTTATAAATTATAAATACCAATTTATAAGTCAATATGCATTTCATTAGGGATTCTTAAATAATTAATAGCCATGTAGGGTGCATTTTTAGTACCTGCTGCATTAAGGGCGGCTATAAAATTCCAGTCGAGATTCTGTAATAATAAATTGATTAATTTTTTCATAAGTAACCTCCATTCTGCAGTTTTCTGACTACGCTTGTTTTACCGGAAAATATTTAACAGCAGAATGCAACCGGAAACATATTTGGCGGAACAATGTAATCTGAAAATATAACATATACAAAAAGGCGGTCTATACAATATGTATAAACCGCCTTTGGTTATTTAAGTTATATCTATTATATATCTTTTAATATGATGCTTGTCAATATTAATTATAAAGTTTAAAATAAGTAAGGTCGATGACATAAAATACTATACAATATTAAATAATTCATGCATAATCAGTATTAATGTGAAGAGCATTATATCTCAAATGGGTTTGCATTAAAGTGTTTAATGAAAAAGTACATTAAGAAATTAATGAAAAAATTAAATATAAATACGCAGATTATACTAAAAAATAATGCAAAAACATTAAAATATAAACTTCACATATAAATATATGAAAGGAAAATATAATAATTACAATGAGTATTAAGAAAAAATTTGCAAAATATGTCTCGCTTAATGTACTTGGAATGTTAGGCTTATCCTGTTATATTATTGCAGACTCCTATTTTATTGCGAAAGCACAGGGAACTAACGGACTTACTGCACTTAATCTGGTATTGCCGGTATACAATATTATATTTGCAATAGGTTCAATGATTGGTGTGGGTTCGGCAATACGATATGTTGTTGAAAAAGCACAGCAAAGAAAGACTGCGGATAATTATCTTTTTAATGCGATTGCATTTACAACAGTTATAGGTCTTATGTTTTCGTTTATAGGACTGGTTTTTCCGGAAAAACTATTACAGCTTTTAGGTGCTGACAGCGTGATAGTAGCAACAGGTACGACCTATACAAGAATATTTATGGCGTTTTCACCGGTGTTTATGTGGAATTATGTTGCAAATGCATATGTAAGGAATGATGGTGCGCCGACAAGAGCTATGATAGCAACATTGTCAAGCAGTTTTTTTAATATAGCCTTTGATTACGTGCTTATGTTTCCCTTGAAAATGGGAATGGCAGGTGCGGCGCTTGCAACTGCACTTTCACCGGTTGTTGGTATAGCAGTATGTATGACGCATATTCTGTCAAAAAACAGTCATATAAGATTAAAGATATGTGTGCCATCAGTTGTAATGCTTATAAAGTCCTGTCAGGTTGGTATATCTGCGTTTGTAGGAGAGGTATCATCAGGCGTTATCACACTTGCATTTAATTTTTTAATGATGCAGTGTTCAGGAAATGTAGGTGTTGCAGCTTATGGTGTTGTTGCAAATGTAGCACTTGTGGTGGTTGCGGTATTTAACGGAATAGCTTTAGGAAGCCAGCCTCTGATAAGTGAAAGTTATGGAAAGCGTGAATATAAAGAGGTAAAGATATTAAAGCATATGTCATATATTACGGCATTTGCTGCTGCATGTATATTATACACATTTTTATTTTTGGAAGCATCACTTGTTGTAATGATATTTAACAGCGAACATAATGAATTACTTGCTCAATATGCTGAACCTGGAGTACGACTGTATTTTACCGGAATATTCTTTGCCGGACTTAACATAGTCGGAAGCAGTTTTTATAGTGCTACAGAGAAAGCAAGGATAGCATTTGTGGTATCAATGTCAAGAGGTTTTGTGCTTATACTTATATCGGCATTTACAATGGCAGCTTTATTTGGAATGGATGGAATATGGCTGGCTTATGTTGTAAGTGAAGCATTAACATTTATAATAATGTGTGTACTTGAAAAAATAAGAATTAATTAAAAACAAAATGATTGATAAAAAAATATCAAAATATATGCATGAAATAAGGTGAAATTGCACAAATAAATAATGCAAAAATATTCAAAATAATGATAAATAGACTGCTAATAAGCGTGATATATGCCGAAAAGAATAGATAATAATTGATATTATATTTGATTTAAGTAGAATATAAAGCGTTATTTAAAGGCTAAGACTGTTAATATTTAAACATTTTAAAAAAAATTAAGAATATTTTTGGTTGATTTATTTTGTTGAATTATGTATACTAAAACAAGCAGTGATAGAGTGTTTCTATATTATTATATAGAATAAACATATCTATCTACATAATTAAAAGAAGATTCATGTTATCAGATATTAGAATTTTCGATTAATTACAAAATGTCATAATTCCCGCATATGTGGGTATTTTATGAATTACTTTTAAAGAAAAGAGGTATATTACAAGATGGCAGTAATTGATTTAAGTAAGTATGGCATTACAGGTGCAACAGAAATCGTTCATAATCCTTCTTATGAATTATTATTTGAAGAAGAGACATCTTCAAAGAACGAAGGATATGAAATCGGTAAGGAAAGCGAACTCGGAGCTGTCAATGTTATGACAGGTATCTACACAGGTCGTTCTCCTAAGGATAAGTATATCGTAGTTGATGAGAATTCTAAGGACACAGTATGGTGGACATCAGATGAATATAAGAATGATAACCATCCAATGCCAGAAGACGTATGGGCTAAGGTTAAGGATATTGCTAAGGCAGAGCTTTCTAATAAGAAGCTTTATGTAGTAGATGCATTCTGTGGAGCTAATAAGGACACAAGAATGGCAGTTCGTTTCATCGTTGAAGTTGCATGGCAGGCACATTTCGTAACTAACATGTTCATTAAGCCAACAGCTGAAGAACTTGAAAACTTTGAGCCTGATTTCGTTGTATATAATGCATCTAAGGCTAAGGTTTCTAATTATGCAGAATTAGGTCTTAACTCAGAGACATGTGTAGCATTCAATATCACAAGCCATGAGCAGGTAATTATTAATACATGGTACGGTGGAGAGATGAAGAAGGGTATGTTCTCAATGATGAACTATTACCTTCCATTAAAGGGTTTGGCTTCAATGCACTGTTCAGCTAACACAGACTTAAATGGTGAGAATACAGCAATCTTCTTTGGTCTTTCAGGAACAGGTAAGACAACACTTTCAACAGATCCTAAGAGACTTCTTATCGGTGATGATGAACATGGCTGGGATGATAACGGTGTATTCAACTTTGAAGGTGGATGCTATGCTAAGGTTATCAATCTTGATAAGGAATCAGAACCTGATATTTACAATGCTATTAAGAGAAACGCTCTTCTTGAGAACGTTACACTTGATGAGAATGGTAAGATTGATTTTGCAGATAAGAGTGTAACAGAGAATACTCGTGTATCTTATCCAATTAACCATATTAAGAATATTGTACGTCCTATTTCTTCGGCTCCAGCAGCTAAGAATGTAATATTCCTTTCAGCAGATGCATTTGGTGTACTTCCTCCTGTATCTATACTTACACCGGAACAGACACAGTACTATTTCCTTTCAGGATTTACTGCTAAGCTTGCCGGTACAGAAAGAGGTATTACAGAGCCTACTCCAACATTCTCAGCTTGCTTTGGACAGGCATTCCTTGAGCTTCATCCTACAAAGTATGCAGAAGAACTTGTTAAGAAGATGGAAAAGAGTGGAGCTAAGGCTTACTTAGTAAACACAGGCTGGAATGGAACAGGTAAGAGAATATCTATTAAGGATACTCGTGGTATCATTGATGCAATTCTTTCAGGTGCTATTAATACAGCTCCTACAAAGAAGATTCCAATGTTCAACTTTGAAGTTCCAACAGAGCTTCCAGGCGTAGATTCAGGTATCCTTGATCCAAGAGATACATATGCTGATGTTTCTGAATGGGAGACAAAGGCTAAGGATCTTGCTGCAAGATTTAACAAGAACTTTGTTAAGTATGAAGGCAATGATGCTGGTAAGGCATTAGTAAGTGCTGGTCCACAGCTTTAATAAGAATAATACATTTATGTAATGAAGATATTATATAAAAATTATATTTATATAATTCTGGACAAAATGTAGATAATATAATAAGGACTGTATCTTCTTATAGAGTTGATACAGTCCTTATTTATTGATTATGAAATTTTCAAACGTATAAGTTTTAATATAATGTATGATATAATAACTTGTACAGATAATAAAACTTAAGAATAAAATGATAAAAAGGAGTCAGATATGACTAAAAGAGTAGAAGAGGCTGTTAATAATAAGAAAAACGGATGTAATTGCGCACAGGCAGTTGCATGTGCCTTCTGCGACTATGCAGGCATAAGTGAAGATGAGATGAAAAAGATTACTCAGGGTTTTGCAGCAGGAATGGGAACTATGGAGGGAAGCTGCGGTGCAATTGCAGGTGCAGCAGTTGTGCTTGGAATGGCAAATGATAATCCCGGTAAGACATTTAAAGATATACGCGGTATTATGAGTCAGTTTAAGGATCAGAATGGTTCTGTTATATGTAAGGAACTTAAAGGAATTGAAACCGGAAAAGTACTCCGTGAATGTAATGACTGTGTAATGGATGCAGCCATGCTGCTTGAAGCAGCTCTTGAAGAGAATAATTAAAATCAATTGTGCGGTTTAGATTGTATTGAAGAATTGTGCAGTTAAACTGATAATGAGGATTAGGATTATTATGGGATTGTTTAAAAGTGGGAATGAAAAAGAACTTGAACGACTTACCAGCCGGTTAGAAATGGACATGGCAAATAATTATAAAGACAACGCACAGGCAGATTTTTGTGAACTGGAAGAGCTTTATAATCAGTTAAAGGAAAATAGTGAACTTAAAGCAAAGACATGTGATAAATATGAACGTTTAATTGATATTTACAAAGATAAGCTAAAAGGATATACCCATAAGGAGCAGAAACCGGAATGGTAATGATTAAAAATCTGGTTAATATAGAAGCTGTTATATTACAAATTGTATAAAATTAAGAAATACACGATAATTATGTAAAAAATTTCATTTATGGGATTACAAATCATAAAAAATTGTATATAATAGTCTTAAGCCAAGAATCATCGTACAGATGATAGTAAGAAAGGAGTTTATATTTTATTATGAGTACAATGGCAGACAAATTTGAAGAACTTGGAGTAATTCCAGTAGTAGTATTAAATAATGTAGAGGATGCACTTCCATTAGCTGATGCTTTATATGAAGGCGGACTTCCATGTGCAGAAGTTACATTCCGTACAGAAGCTGCTGAAGAATCTATTCGTAGAATGCATGAAGCACATCCAGATATGGTACTTGCAGCAGGTACAGTTCTTACAACAGAACAGGTTGACCGTGCAGTAGCAGCTGGTGCTTCATTAATCGTTAGCCCAGGTTTTGATCCTGAAATCGTTGATTACTGTATCTCAAAGAACATCGAAGTTGTTCCAGGTATCGTAACACCTTCAGAACTTGCACAGGCTGTTAAGCGTGGACTTACAAGAGTTAAGTTCTTCCCAGCAGAAGCAGCAGGTGGACTTGCTATGATTAAGGCTATGTGTGCAGCTTATACATCAGTAAGAATTATGCCTACAGGTGGAATTAACGCTAAGAATATCAAAGATTATCTTTCATGCGATAAGATTTTCTGCTGTGGCGGAAGCTGGATGGTTAAGGGCGACTTAATTAAGGCTGGCGAATTTGACAAGATTAAGGCTATGACTAAGGAAGCTGTTGAACTTGTTAAGCAAATCCGTGCTTAATTAATTCATAAGAAGTTTAGCTTTTACAGGTACATAAAAGGAGCAGTATTACATTTATTGGTTTGTAATACTGCTCCTTTTGTTTATATTGCATGCATTTTTAGTATGTATTAAAAATAAGCTTTTTTTCCATTTTTTAAAAAATATTTTTTGTGCATATAAAAGCATACGAAGGCTGTTAAAAGTTCAGCCACCGGTATTGCAAGCCATACGCCGTTAATTCCTATAAACTCAGGAAGAATAAGCAGCGAAGCTACGGTGAAAATAAGTGTTCTGCAAAATGATATGACTGCGGATATTTTTCCATTTGACAGAGCCGTAAAAAATCCTGATGATACTATATTAACTCCGCTAAGTAAAAAATTAATTGCAAATATACGAAAGCCTGTATAAGTAAGCTCATAAGTGGCAGAATCATTTGTGAATATACCAATTATGTAAGGCGATAATAGTATAGCAGTGGCAGTAATTATTACCGATGATATGGCAACAAATATAAATGAAATCTTATATATATTTTTTAGCTCGGATTTACCGGAAGCGCCATATTGGAAGCCTATTATTGGTGCTATACCAATTGAAAAGCCCATATAAAATGCATTAAATGCAAATTGTCCATATAAAAGTATTGTGATTGCGGCAATTCCTGTTTCACCGGCAAGTCTTAATAATATTATGTTAAAAAGAAAAGTAATAACAGCATTAGAAAGCTGCGTAACCATTTCTGACGAGCCGTTATAGCAGGCAAGTAAAAGTTCTTTTGGCATAAATTTGAATCGTGTAAAATGTAATTCTTTTTTTGAAAATGTAAAAAATAAAAGTCCTGATATGGCAGGTATACATTCGCCAATGCCTGTAGCAAGAGCTGCTCCGGCAATTCCCATTTTAAATATAACAATAAATACATAGTCCAATACGGCATTAAATATGCCGGCACATACCGTCAGGGCAAGTCCGATTGCAGGGTGCCCTGCTGTTACAAGATAAGACTGGAAAAGTGTCTGTAACATGCATGCACTTATAAAAAGTATATACGTTCCAAGATAGCTTATGCAGTCATCAAGCAGGATATCAGTTGCACCGAGAAATCTTGATATAGGAACAAGAAATGTCCTTGTTAATATAAGTATGGTAAGGCTTATTATAACAGTAATAAATACAAATAAAGAAAGGCTCTGTCTTGCTTTTTTATAATTTCCCTCACCCATATATTTGCTTATAATGGCATTGCCGCCTGTGGCAAGCATCGTTGCTATGGATATGGAAATGCTGAATATTGGAAAGACAATATTTAGTGAAGAAAGTGCATTGCTTCCTATAAAACGTGATATGAATATACCATCTATAATAGTATATAGTGACATAAATAACATCATAATAATGCTTGGTATAGCAAATTTTAATAACCTGACCGGCGTAAAATGCTGGTTAATTGATAAACTCATAAAATCTCCTTTAAAAATTATAGCTTTGTTTTATATCTACATTTGAGTAACATTTGAACAAATGATATGTTATACTATGGTGTAACACTATAGTCAAGCGGGAAATGGAGGTGATGTATGTGAAAAATAGTATTTATGTTACGACAGGGGAGTTTTCCAAAATGACAGGAACTACAAAGGATACATTGTTTCATTATGATGACATCGGATTGTTCAGTCCTGAGATTATTGGGGAGAATGGTTACAGATATTATTCTATTTATCAGATTGAGACATTTGAGGTTATTGCAATGTTAAAGGAACTTGGAATGTCACTTAAAGATATACGCTGCCTTTTAGATAAAAGAAGTGCAGCTATGATTAAGGATGTATTTGCTGGAAGGATCTGTGAGATTGATACACAGATAGCCAGGCTGAAGAGCATGAAAAGATGGATAAATGATAAAATAGAAAATATAGAGTATGCACAGGGAAAAGATTTTTCTGCTATAGAGATTATTGAACACAAACCGCGTTATTATATATATAGTGACAACGGGATTGCAAATGATAAAGAGATATATAGCCGTATTAATGAAATGACTGAGAAGCTGATAAGCAGTTCAACAGATATATATACAGGACTTAATTATGATGTGGCATTTTTTCAAGATTATAACATGTTAAAAAATAAGATATATAACCAGTATACTGATATAGCACTTTTATTAAAGGGCAGACCATCAAAGTTAAAATATAAAATATTACCTCAAGGAAAATATCTTACTGCATATCATATTGGACATTGGGACAGCATTGGTGAAGCTTATGAGAGAATGTTTGTATATAAAGAGAATAATGGAATATGTACTGATGATATATATATTGAATACTATGTCGTTGATAATCTTACGGCAGACGATATTAATAAATATGTTACTGAAATATCTGTAAGAATTGACAGTAATTGTGATAGATGATATGGTAGTAGCAATATACTAATAAATATGAAAGGTTAAGGGATATATGCAGGAGGCAGTAATAAGAAGTATATTTTTTTTCTTTGTATATTCATTTATTGGATGGATATTTGATGAAATATATGCAGCAATAAGGTATGGACGGTTTGTAAACCGTGGATTCATTAACGGACCGTTGTGTCCGCAATATGGTATTATCATGCTTATTATGTTATACGATTTAAGAGATCTTAATAATGAGCCAGTAATACAATTTATAGTAACTATGGTGCTGATATCAATAGTACAGTATGTAAGTGGTGCTGTATTAAGATTTATCACAGGTAAAAAATTCTGGGATTATTCACAGGATAAATGGAATATTGGTGGATATGTAAGTGCAAGAAGTGTATTAGTGTGGACAACAATACTTATGCTTATAATCTGGCTGATACATCCATATATATATATTGTATATGGACTTATACCATATGGACTTTTGAAAATACTGACAGTTGTTGCTGTCGTTTTATTTCTTATAGATGTATTTGTAACAATGGCAGCAGCTTTAAAATGGAAGTTTAAAGGGTATATTTATGAAAATGTAGCTAATTCACTTGAAAAAACAAAGTTGACCATTGGAAATAAAGTCTTTTTATATATTCAGGGAAGAATGTATAAGGCGTTTCCAGAGTTAAAAAATCAGACCGGGAGTAATAAAGGCTCAGAAAATGGATGTTTTTTTGGAGAATCACATAGTAAAGTATTTGCAGAGGGAATGTGTTTTGACAAGTTATTCTGGGTGTTTTTTATATGTGCGCTTTTAGGTGACTGGATAGAAACAGTATTTGTATGGGCAACAGCAGGACAGCTTATGAGCAGAAGCAGTCTTTTATATGGAACATTCAGTATTGTATGGGGACTTGGTGGTGCTATAATTACCGGAGTGTTGTATTCATTTAGAAATAAAAATGACAGATATATATTTATAGGTGGATTTTTCATGGGCGGCGTATATGAGTATAGCTGTAGTGTGTTTACCGAAGTGATATTTGGTACAAAGTTCTGGGATTACAGCCATATACCATTTAATATTAATGGCAGGGTAAATCTTCTGTTCTGTTTTTTCTGGGGAATAGCTGCAATTGTGTGGATAAAGCTGTTATATCCTATAATGAGTAAGGTTATAGAAAAAATACCGGCACTTACCGGAAAACTACTTACATGGCTTCTTATCATAATAATGCTTCTTGATATAGGAATTTCGGGACTTGCATTGTCAAGATATTCACAAAGAAAAAATGGAATTGAAGCGGGAAATTCAATAGAGGAATTTCTTGATAAGACATATAATGACCGGTTTATAGAAAAGATATATCCCAATATGACAATGGCTGATTAAATTGTGATTTGTTGAAATGGGGGGTGTAGCAAAGGGCAGGCTGTGGCTGATATGTAAGATTTGTACGCTGATGGGAAGAACTAAGTC
>OGGM01001151.1_pt1 | contig 10616 bp, 7 predicted proteins | sample 1571251 | NCBI WGS metagenome assembly OGGM01 (sample SAMEA2582076, study PRJEB24529) | metagenome | biome: Human gut stool | place: China | collected 2011 | reverse complement strand
AACATAAGCTATGCCTTTCATAATCGGTCGTGCTGTTCTAGCGACGCCCGCCTTCTCTACATGCCAACCATCGTCATTGGTCAAGCATATTTCGAAATCAAATTTCCCTGATGGATGCGCCAAAGTAACGCGCTTCGTCTCTTTAGCCCGTTCGCTTACTACTTCGTTCGCCACAGTGCCCGTAATCAGCGCTGCCGTAGCTGTACAAATGCCTCCTGTAACGGCATAGGCTTTATGCATTACAGCTAGTGCTTTAGTACGAGCTACGATGTCTATGCTATTCCCCTCAATAGTTCGACCATCACTTGCTAAGTAGGTTTGTGGTGCGGACACCATGCATACCTTAGGAACTGCAGGACTGGCGGCCTCTTTAGATAGTGCTAGGCCCATCATAACCGCCGCAGTAGTGCGAATATCTTCAAGTGTATTGAGTAATACACCGCCATCCGTTTCTGTGAAAGCCGGTAATTCCGTGCCTTCATAACCAAGGTCTATAGCCTTTACAAATACAGCTGGATTAGCTGCATCTACGAGACTGACTTGGATTGTGCGACCATCAGCCAATGTAATTGTGTCTTGTACATTGCCTGTTGGTAGTAGCTTACCTGTCTTAGAACCGCCAGGCTCCAAGAAATATAACGTAATACGAGCACCTGTACCAGGCACACCATCGATAGCAAAATCACCGTCAATAACAGGTTTGCCATCTCGGACTGGCACGTGCGCTTCAATAACCTTATTTGTATTTGTGTTAAAGATACGAACCACTGTTTCTGGTTCTACGGCTTTCACAAAGCCTTCCATAATAGCAAATACCCCTGCACCAGCAGAAATATTGCCACAGTTGCCTTCGTAATCCACCACCGCATCAGCGATACCAACATACCCAAAGGTATAGTCGATATCTGCATCATCGCGGACAGAAGGATTTACGATAGCCACCTTGCTCGTCAATGGATCGGCACCGCCGATACCATTAATTTGACGCGCATCGGGAGAGCCATATAAATCTAAAATCATACGATCCCGAGCAGCTTGGTCAGTTGGAAGCGTGTCTTTTAACAGATACGCCCCTTTACTAGTACCACCGCGCATATAAGTAACAGGAATTTCTTTATACCCGTTCATAACTTACTCCTTTATGTTCACCACTTACGCTTTGCTATTTGCATAGTAGTTGATGAGACAACCTGCTGCGATAATATCTTTTTCTTCATCGCTGAGGTGACCTAAGTGCAATGTGATTTCTGCTTTCTTCACGCCACCGCTGATAACATATGCTTTGTAATCATCGGAGTCAGAGAATAATTGGTCACGCACATTTGGCACATATACATAATCGCCTACAGCCATAGTTTTGGAGTCTTCCTCACTAGTTACGAACGGCAACATACCCCAGTTTATAACATTACTGCGATAGCGTTTTGTTGCATATTCGATAGCAATGTTAGCACCGCCACCCAAAACGCGTTGGCAGGATGCAGCTTGTTCACGTGCAGAGCCATCGCCTGGGCGATTAGCATAGACCATGCTGGAAACAGCCGTGAATTTAGCCATATCTTCTACAGATTCTGACAAGCCAAGAGCTTGTTTAACCTCTTCATAAGCAGTGACTAACTCTACTGTACATTCACCGTCTTGACGAGATTTTTCCCAATCCCGAACGACCTTTGCACGGCCTACATATTCAGGCACCTTACGGCTCAAGGCAAATTCAGACAACGCATATGGATCAGAACGGAAGGAAGATGTTTCACCAGATGGGATTAATTCATCTGTAGTTGTTACAGGGTCATCGATATAGGCCGCTACTTTGAGCAATACATTTGGTGTCAATTCCTTAATGGACGGCCATGGTTTGATGGATGGACCATAAATGAGTTCCGCATCCTTCTTAGGTTCATTGAAGCCGCTATATACTTTATGTTTATATGGCTTATCATCATAGTGATAAGCTGGCACTGCATCATCGTATTCTACTTCAGTTGCCGCTGTTAAAGCACCCCCATGAATAGCTGTAGCAGCTACGGAGCGCGCATCGAGAAGTGCTACGGAGGAGATTTGACCATTACCAGGCTTAGAACCTTCACGGTTCGGGAAGTTACGTGTCGCATGACGCCCGCTGAGGCCTGTATTATTAGGTGTATCACCTGCACCGAAACATGGGCCACAGAAGGCTGTACGCACGATGGCACCTGCATCCATAAGATCTACGAGAGCGCCATTTTTCATAAGTTCTAAGTAAATTGGTTGGCTAGAAGGGTATACGCTGAACGCAAAACGGCCAGAACCTACACTTTTACCGCGTACGATATTAGCTGCTTGCATGAGGTTTTCATACAAACCACCCGAGCAGCCTACGATAATACCTTGGTCTAAATGCAATTTGCCATCAAAATGCTTTTCAGGCAATTGTAGAGATAAGGATTTATTATCTAATTGCTCAACAGCTTGTCGTTCGATTTCTGCTAATAAATCACGACCACCTTCGTTAATTTCCTTGATAGTATATACATTGCTTGGATGGAATGGCATAGCAATCATGCTTTCCACTTCATCAAGATTAACTTTTACAAGACCGTCATAGTAAGCCACATCACCAGGGTTAAGGTCTTTATAAGCATCACCACGACCATGGAGTGTTAAGAATTCTTTTGTATTGCTGTCTGTTCTCCAAATTGTTGTAAGGCATGTAGTCTCTGTAGTCATTACATCGATGCCATTACGGAAGTCCATGGATAGGTATTCAATACCAGGGCCTACGAATTCCATTACTTTATTTTTTACAAAGCCATTAGCAAATACTGCCTTTTCAATAGCGAGTGCCACGTCTTGTGGACCTACGCCGTGTTTAGGTTTTCCATCGAGGTAAATAGCAATAACTTCTGGACGTTGTACATCATAGGTACGACCGAGCAATTGCTTTACAAGCTCTGGACCGCCCTCACCAATCGCCATAGTACCAAGAGCACCGTAACGAGTATGACTATCGGAACCGAGAATCATTTTGCCACAGCCTGCCATTGTTTCACGCATGTATTGGTGAATAACTGCAAGATGAGGAGGTACATACACGCCGCCGAAGCGTTGAACTGCGGATAAGCCGAATACATGGTCGTCTTCGTTAATCGTGCCCCCTACTGCTGCCAAGCTATTATGACAGTTTGTCAAAATATAAGGGATTGGAAATTTATCAAGACCACTGGCAATCGCCGTTTGAATGATGCCAACATAGGTAATATCGTGAGATGTTAAGGCATCGAATTTGATGCGTAGATTTTGATCACCTTCATGCTGTTGATGGTCCATTAAAATCCGGTACGCCATCGTTTCCTTATAGGTGCGTTCTTTATTAAAAACTTCATGCTGATCAAGGGCTGCACTAGAATCTGCAGGAACGATATCGGTACCATGATATAAAAATACACCATTTGAAATTAATTCAACCATGACTTACTCCTTTATTAACCTCAGGTATATGTAAACCTTTACAAACACTATACTTTCACCACATATACTTGTGAAAGTTTCATTCCTCTGGTTATGACCAATCAGTATAGCCTTAGAACTCTCTCATCTGTACCAACTCTACGGGATAGAGTACAATAATACATATGTAAAGGAGAGTTTATGGACACGAAAGACTGTACAATTTTAAAAACCTTAGCAGAGGAAAATAATATTACCTATGCGGCTCGTCGTCTATTTATGACGCAACCTGCATTGAGTGAACGAATAAAAAAATTAGAAAAGGAATTTAACTGTCCCATCATCAACCGACAAGCTCGTGGTGTAGAGTTTACCTATCAAGGTCAACGCCTTGTGCGATACGCCGAAGATTTGCTCAATTCCTATACTTCGGTGCGCCAAGAGCTATTAGCTATGGGTAGTGAACCACGTGGTACATTAAACCTAGGATGCTCAAATGTATTCGCAAAGTATCATATTCCCCATATCTTATCGACCTTTAAAGAGGCCTATCCACACATTGATATCATCATGTATACGGGACTTAGCTATAAGCTATACCATGACTTCCTTGAAGGTCGCCTACATGCTGCCATCATCCGCGGTGCTCACACTTGGACAGAGTCGAAAGAACATATTTGGTCCGAACCATTCTGCTTCTTTAACAAAACGCCTTGTGCCGTTGAGGACTTACCTCGTCTGCCCTATATTCACTATCAAACAGATCCGAATTTACAGCAAACTATAGATGACTGGTGGTATTCTCACTACTCACAACCACCGATGCGCATCATCGAGGTGAACGACATCGATACCTGCATGAAGCTAGTCAACCAAGGACTTGGTTTTACCATCCTCACCCAAAGCTGTGGCAACGATTATCCTAAACTATTTAAGGAAACCTTAAGGGATCTTGATGGTCACATCATGACTCGTGATACGTGGATGTACACCCGTAACAGTGCCCTTGAGTCCAAGCCAGTGCAGGCTTTTTACTCATTTATGAAAACCTGGGCTGACACAAAGGTATAGCATGTATTCCTTTAATACATATAATATATTATGAAAATGCAATAAAAACAAATTACTCTTTTCTTTAGTATCCATAAATTTTACTTATACCTTGTACCTCAGTATATGTAAAAAGAACCCGTCATGACAAAAATCATGACGGGTTTTCTTTTATATAATAGCTTTTATAAAAATAATTTCTCTACTATGACACAATCACGTATCTTGGATTAGAGTAACAATAGCATAATCACAACTGTGGCAATGATACATGGTACAGCATTGCGTTTTGCCATTTCCATAGGATTGATTCCCGCAATACCAGCGACGATGATACCTGCACCTGCTACAGGACTCATACTACGACCGATACCTGCACCGATTTGCGCCATGGAGCCAAGTTCCATAATGCCATACCCAAAGTCTGCTGCGTGTGGTGTTACAGCACCGTTAAAGGCAAGGGCCGCCGCATTACCAGAACCAGAGATAACAGCCAACAAGAATGGACCAAAGGCCGCACCGATTTGAGCGATTTGTTGAGAGTTCTTCATGCCATCAATAAGAGCATTAGTAAGACCTATAAGTTGCATACCAGCTGTGAAACATGCTGCAGCAGCCATAAGACCTACTACATCACACATACCATCGCCAGTACCGCGGAAGAACTTCTTCACCGCTTCTGTTACATTAGGACGAACCGCTACGATACCAATCGCTGTACCAATGAGCATAGATACAGGAACGGAAACCTCAGGAATTACTGCCACTTGTTTACTGCCTAATACAAGCAATACAAGCGGAATAATAGGAATAATAGCGTAGAAATAATTTACTTTAAACTCTTTACTGTCCTCAGTAGAATCATTTTTCATCACATACCCTGTATGCTCTTTTTTAACAATAGCTACGATATTCAGTAAGATGGCAGCTACTACGATACCAATCATTGCTTGCATGGAGAAGCTTGCAATAACTGTCATTACATCTACACCCGCTAGCTGTGCTACTTGAGGGTTAAACATAAGGCCTGGGCTCAAGGAGCTACCCCAAGTACCTAAGAAAATAGCAGAACCCGCCATTGCTGGATGTACACCAGAGCGAATAAGCGCTGGGATTAATAGAGCGCCTACTGCCGCCGCACAGCCTGCCGCTGTAGGCAACGCAATGTTGATTAAGAACGTAATAATAACGGCGCCAGGGATGATGATTTTAGTCATCTTCTTGAGGCCAGCAGAGATGAAATACACCATATGTTCTGTACATTTTGTGTATTCCATAACATAACTAAAACCAAGAACAGTACAAATCGTCGGCACAAGACCTGGGTTCGTAAGCTCTTTAACAAACGCTGTCGTACCAGCCCCTATTTGACCGCCAATAAAGCACATCAATAGGCCCGACAATAATAACACGAGCCGCGTTTCATACTGTTTAATAATAGCGATAAACGTCGCTATTACGATAACAATACCTGCAATAACCATATTCTATTCTCTCCTATATGTAAAAACAGTAGAAACAGGCTAAATCATTTCTACTGTTTATACACGAAACATCTCACAAAATCATGCACATACTATGCAAGCTTTGTATCTTCCAAACTTAGCTTTCTAAGCACTTTATCAAGGACTTCTGCGCCCGTTACAATATCATCCATTTCGGCGAATTCCGCTGGATTATGACTGATACCATCAAGGCATGGAATAAAGATCATTCCCGTAGGCACATCATCTGCCCAGTGCATGGCATCATGACCAGCACCGCTCGGTAGAGCCATATATTCTACGCCTAATGATGTAACAGCCTCTTCGATTTCTCTAATCATAGCAGGATGCATCGCTACCGGATGATCTTGTGCAACAGGTTCAATCGTATAGGATAAGCCCCGTTTTTCTGCCGTAACATCGATAAATTCTTTAACTAATGTAACTACCGAGTTGCGGGCAACCTCAGAGATACTGCGGATATCTACACCTAGTTTCACCGCTCCAGGAATGACGTTCATCGCCCCTGGTGTAACCTCTACAATACCAACAGTGCCTACTACTGGAGGCTCCTCTTGCATAGCGGCGATTTCCTCGATACCGAGGATAATTTTAGAGGCCCCACAGAGCGCATCATGGCGCAAGTTCATCGGTGTAGCACCGCTATGATCAGCATTACCGCGAATGGTCACAAAAAACCGTTCTGGTGCTGCAATCCCTGTGACAATACCAATACGTTTCTGTTCGTGCTCTAGTACCTTACCTTGCTCGATGTGGATTTCTGTAAAAGATTTTACAGGTCGCTTGTATTCCACCTGTTCAATTTCATCTGGATTTAAGTTGCGATTTTTCAAAACCTCGTATAAGGAAGTACCTTGTTTATCTGTTAAGCGATGTAAGTCTTGTACTGTCAGCTCACCGTGCATCGCCTTACTACCTAGTGTAGAATCCCCAAAGCGTCCGGACTCTTCACACATAAAGGACACAACAGCAATCGTATGATCGTGGTCAAAACCATCATCATTCATGCTACGCACGGCTTCAATGGCAGACAATACACCTACAACGCCGTCATAATTGCCACCATTAGGCACACTGTCCGTATGAGAGCCAACCATAACTACTGGTAATTCTGGATTCTTACCAAGCTTATAGCCAATGACATTGCCAAATCCATCCGTTTCAACAGTTAGTCCCGCATCAACCATGCAATCCATAATATATTGACGACCTGCCCAATCTGCATCGGTGAAAGCAAGACGATTAATGCCTTCACCAGGAGCCGTTAATTTTGACATCGCCTCAAAATCGTTAACTAAACGATCCCGTTGAATCATAATAAACCTCACAATCTATATTATTTCAAGTAGTGAGCTGCAATAGTTCCTAATGCAATAATACCGTTAAGCATATCTTCTTCATCGATATCAAAGAGTGGGTTGTGATGTGGAGCTTTAATAGCGGAGCCTACTAGCATATATGTACCCATGCCACCGCGGCTAATTACGCGATTCAAGAAGTATGCACAGTCTTCACTACCGCCGCCACTATAATCTAATGGAACGTCTCTAAAGATACCAAGAGGCTTAATAATAGATTGAATTTCAGGAGCCAATTCATCGCTCATTTGGCAAGATGGAGTTTCACCTTGTTTTGTAATTTCATAGGTGCAATCATGCATTTCTGCAGCGGCTTTGATGATAGTTTCTGCACGGCGGATTACGTAATCATTGATTTCTGTCGTAGCCCCACGAGTTTCTAATTTAAGAACTGCTGTATCTGGTGTTACATTACGACCAGTACCACTTTCAAAAATGCCAACGTTCATACGAGAAGCACCTTTACCATGGCGAGCAATGGCTTGTAAATTAAGCACTGCTGTACAACCTGCAAGCATTGCATTTTTCGCTTTATCTGGAGAGCTACCAGCATGAGCAGCATAACCGTGGAATACTGCATCTAGTTTTGTAGTAGCCAAGAAGCCATGGTTACTACAAGCAAAGCAGTTTGCATAATTTTCATTGAAGCCAATGTGCAAACCAAACATGTAGTCTACATCATCTACTACGCCAGCATTAACCATTGCCTTAGCACCGCGCACGCCTTCCTCTGCTGGTTGGAAGATCAGTTTAATAGTACCTTTGAATTGATCTTTATGCTCTGCTACATATTCTGCAAGACCAAGACCCATTGTCATATGGGCATCGTGACCACAAGCATGCATCGCTTTATCATGACGAGAGCGATAGCCACCCTTAACCGGTGCATGTTCAGCCTCTTTAGATTCGATAACATCATTAGAGTCCATATCTACACGGAATGCTACTACAGGACCTTCATCACTAAACTTCATAGTGGCTACAATCGCAGTTTTACCAAAGCCCAATTTTTCTACTAACTCTGGATTAGCACCTTCGTCGATAGCACGAGCCATAGCAGCACTCATAACATCCTTACTAGGTAAGCCCATGCGAGAATCCAAATCAAGAACTTCTTCGCCTAACGCTACTTCATAACCTAAGGAAATGAGCGCTTCCGCGATTTTAGCAGCAGAACGATATTCTAGCCAAGCAGTTTCAGGATACTTATGAAAATCACGGCGCATTTCAATTAATGCTTCACGGCGTTTTTGTACGAAATCTTTTACAGACATACTTACCTCCTAAAATACAATAAATACCTATACTTCAACTATATGAAGAGCTACACAAGTAGCTAATTAAATAGTCAACCCATAAGATGATATACACAGCATTAAAAATTTCTATATACATCAATAATAATTCTTGTATCTATTATAACGTAGATTGATGTTTTTAGAAATAAAAAAACATACACACGTAGATTGAACTGCACCCCAAAAATTGTGTCCAATTTTTGGGGTGCAGTTCAGATCATACGATTTCCTCTTTATTTAATTTTTTTAGTACTTCTCGCTTAATTTGTCGTTGACGATCCCAAGCAATGATAAACACAGTAGCAATGATACAGATCATGCCAAAGATACCGATGAGGGTAAATTTATTCCCCAGCAGTGCCCACCCAAATAAGGCAGCAGATATTGGTTCTAAAGATGAAAGTATAGAACCTTGTACGGCCCCAATGAGCCTTACCCCTTCCATATAGGCATTAAAGGATACCACTGTACCGAGTATGATGATGGCAAATAATCCAAGCCAAGTCATACCATCCCAAATAACTTCCGATTCAAATTGTTGAAACATGGCAACAGATAAGATACCGCAGATAAACATGGCAAAACCAACTACAGACGTAGTGCCATATGTTTTTAAAAGCTCAATGGGCTGTAATGTGTAGACACAAATACTGGCCGCCGATACGAGTCCCCAGAATAAGGCTTCTTCATTGAAGGACGATATATCTAAGCCCTCTTGCATGACAATACAAACAGTACCAACCATAGCAAGCAAAATACAAAATAGTTCTGGTATAGATGGCTTTTTAAAATACCGTAAGAATAGGTAAATAATAATCATCGTCGGTGCTACATATTGAAGCACCGTAGCCACCCCAACCCCTGAAATAGCGATGGCCCTAAAGTACGTATACTGCGCCAAGGCAATCCCTAATATGCCAAAAACCAGTAGCCTTCCTATGTCTTTCGGTTCTTTAAAGATAGAGAAAATACGCTTTCCCTCTTGTACATAGGCCAATAGAATGGTCAAGATCCCAGCTATAAGCAAACGAGCCTCTAGTAACCACTCCACATTAATGTGCTTCTGAAAGCCCCCAAAACAGAGCTCCCATAATGGCAAGGCCCATGCCCTTCCATTGTTTTTCGTCCATACGTCCCTCCATGACGAATACTTTCACAATATGTACATAATAACAAAGAGGCTCCAACCTCTGCAATACGCAGAGATGAAACCTCTAACATTAAATTATAGTTATGTTTAAATCAATATAGGCTAACCTAAATCAATCACCTATAGATTATTTACGTTTTTCTAAAGCAATAATAATAACGGTAGCAATAATCATGGCCATGCCCATTAACCCTAATATACTAAATTGATTGTCTAAAAAAGCCCACCCAAAGAAGGCCGCTGAAATTGGTTCAATAGATGATAAGATGGATCCTGGAACGGCGCCAATGCGTTTAACCCCTTCTAGGTACGCATTAAAGGATACAATCGTACCGAGAAATACTACATTAAAACAACCCACCACAGTCCATACATCCCACATAGCATACGAATTTGGCTGATGAAATAAAATAGCAGCAACAATACCACTGAGAAGCATACCAAATCCTACAATCGGCAAGGTTCCATATTTATATAGTAAATCTACAGGAGAAACACTATATACAGCGACACCTACAGCAGATAGTAGCCCCCATACAAGCACTGCGAGCGGGAAGCTTTCAATAGATAAGCCGTCGTTCCCCATCAGGCATATGGTGCCTACTAATGCAAGTATAACAGAAATAATCTCGCCTTTAGACGGACGTTTACCGTAACGAGCTAGCAAATAAATAATAATCATAGACGGCGCCAAGTATTGTAGTACCGTTGCAATACCAGCTCCAGCTAAGGCAATAGATTTAAAGTATGTATATTGGCATAAAGCCATGCCAAATACGCCAAAAACGATAAGGCCTGCTGTATCTTTTAAACTAAGAAAGACATG
>OGGM01001148.1_pt1 | contig 10652 bp, 8 predicted proteins | sample 1571251 | NCBI WGS metagenome assembly OGGM01 (sample SAMEA2582076, study PRJEB24529) | metagenome | biome: Human gut stool | place: China | collected 2011 | reverse complement strand
AGGCATAATTCTTCACGCTCTGCCGGATATAGTAGCGGATACGGAAAATATTTCCACGGATAATCTTGAGGTTTTCCTGTTTGAGCCGGTCCAGGACATCTTTTTCGATATGGACTTCAAAGGTGCTGCTCCCATCGGTTACCTTCCATCGAGCTTCATTTTGCCTTGCAGTGATGGCTTTGACCCACATTTCCTGCTCAGGAAGTCGTTCGTCCATGACGTCATCCATCCTATCACGTCCTTTCGGGAGATCATTTTTTCTCAATCGGTACGACGTCCTGATACATCCAGGCGGTCACGGAGTCGTCCCGGATGTAGTCGACATGGAAATGGCCGAAGTACCATTTCTTGTAGGTCATCAGTTCTTCCAGGCCGCTCAGGAGTTGGGAGGTCTTGCAGCCTTTAATCCACTGGGCCATGTCCGCGACTTGGTCGACAAAGCGAGCCGGCGCCGTATGGGTGATGACGTAATCGACGGTGAAATCGTGGGCCGTCAGGTTCTTGGCGGCGTTGTCGAAGTTTTCGGCCGACGCCTCTTCCTGGGGCCACCAGGACACACCTGGCCAGCGCTGTGCCTTGTCCGTCGACTTGGCCCCGCCGAAGGTGAAGAAGGTCCGGCCTTCGAGGATGAAGACTTCGCCGCGCAGCAGGTGATAGAGATTGGGCCGCAGTTCATGGATCCGGCCGCCGGACCAGTTTTTCACCGGATAGCGGCAGAGCTGATCAAAGTTCTCATGGTTCCCATCGACGAACAGGACCGTATACGGCAACTGGGCCAGCCATTCCAGCCACTTATGATCTGTTTCATCCGATTCCCCAACCCAGGGAATCCCGAAATCACCGCAAACAATGACATAATCCTCGGGATTCATATGAATCCCGCGCTGAGCTAAGGCATCCATACCCAGCCTTTCCGGATTGGCATGAATGTCGCCGGTAACATAAATCATAAGAACACCTCCTCAATATAAAATAAAAGAGAGCAAGCCCGAAAACTCGCCCTCGTTTTGTTTTTATTTATGCCTATCCGGTACGGTTATATTATAAAATGGATTCGATTCTGTTGTCAATGAAACTATGCATATAAAGTCAAATGAATTTTGATTAACGCGACTTTGATTTTCCTTTTTAAGCTATGAATTTTTCTATGTAAAATAGCGTAATTTAGCCGTTTTACTATTATACACATACACATGTGTATGTGTAGTTTCGCGTTAATTATGTTTTGGAATATTTATTCTCCATGATGAATAACAAACATGGCATTGGAATTATTATATGTAAAAGCAGGCCGCAAAAGCCGCAGCCTGCTTCCAGGAATTGATTACGTACTTAACGTATTACCGAATTCTTTTCCGAGGTTGGCTTTCCCACGCTCGTAAATGTTCCGGGCAGCGTTTTCGTCATCATCTACGATGGTATCGGCCCCATAGCCGCAGTTCTGGCAGACGAAGCGATGTTCATTCTGCAAGCGGTTGGCTCTTTCTACATGACCGCATACGGGGCAGGTTATGCTGGTATCGTGGGGAGAGCATGTATAGATCCATTGGCCGGACAATGCCGCAAATAGGTCAGCATGTCTTCCAGATGCCTATACGGCCATAAGTAGGAGGATTTTCAACGCTATTCTGAATGGTTTCCTTTGCGCAGGATAAAAATCACTTGGCTTAAATTGTCAAGGAGAAAGGCATGTTCCCTCAAAAGGTAACATGCTTTTTTGCCAGCCTTTACCACCATGTCTCGGAATCTAAGTCGTAGTGCCACCAGGCACCGGTTTCGTAGCGTACACAAGGGTAGCCATCGGATTGGAAAACGGCAATCGGTTTTCCATAGGTCCAGTGACAACAGTGCTGATGTTGTTGCACGAGCTGAAGCAATTGATCGTCTTTGATGATTCTGCTTCTATGGGTACAATCCATTATTGTATTCTTTGTCATTTCTTTCACGCTCCTACTTTGTTACTCCATTCCTTCTTAAGTGCTGCTTTCCCTCGATTGTAAATATTCCGGGCCGCATTTTCGTCATCATCGACGATTTCATCAGCTCCGTAGCCGCAGTTCTGGCAGATGAAGCGATTTTCATCATGCAAACGGTTAGCTTTTTCTACATGACCGCATACGGGGCAGGTTATGCTGGTATTGTATGGGGCACAGTAGAAAACGCCTTGATGCCGCAGGGCTGCGAGGTAAATCAACACATCTTCAAAATGACGATAGGACCAGCCTTCTATCGGCTTTTCGAAGTACAAATCTTCCAAGATGAATATCGTATAGGGAGGTTCATTCTCTACGACTTCACTGGCGACATGGACATCTCTCGCAAAAAGACTCTTGTGGTAATCGTCGTTTGTGCTGCCTTTACAAGGGCGAGGGTAATCTATTGATTTATACGAGTGAGCTCCTTTAGCCGGCGAGAAAGTCGTGGCAATATTGAGTTCTCCGCGGTCGACGCCGACGACGTTAGTATCCTGTTCGGCTTTCATTTCGGCTGTTGGATTGGGGAATGTCAAAGTCAAGTACCAGGACCCGTAGACAAGCTTCAAATAAGCCCTGATGATTTTCCAAGACGTGGGTGGTTCAGGCAGTTTTGAGGGAATCGAAAAAGCTATAGTTCGGCGGCCATCTGCCAGGTCCAGCCGACATTTCTTCGTTGTAAAGTCGACTTGAAAAGCAGATTCCCAGCAGAAATGAATTGCGGAACTTTTGGTATTCTTTTCGCCGTAGTCCCCAAACAAAATCAGCTCCAATTTTCCTTTTTGTTCGTTACGTTTTTGTTCGTTACGTTTATAGGCTTTCTTTATGATATCGACAATACTATGACCATAGACCGCATGGAGCCCTCCTTTTTTTCCTTTGGCTAGCCAAGAAGCTGAAGCATATGCTGTTTTCCAGGTTTTGTATTTATTCTTTCCTTTTAGCGATTCGTTGTAAAATTTTTGTGAAAATCTGTTGCAAGCTCTTTTATGAGCATCCCATGTTTTCTGCAACATGGCGGCGTCTTCTGCCGTAGGGACTAATTCCACAGTCAGGTGAGTATACTGGGCATGTTCATTGGTCTTCATAGTCATCCGCTCCTTTGGGTGAAATCTTTTCCAGAACCATTTGGTTCTTGCTTTTACGCGCAACCGAAAACATGGGGCTGGGACGCAGGCAAGGGCAGCGCGCTGTACACTTTACCCTTGCCGGAGTCCTGGCCCCATGTTACGCTCTTGCGCCAAAAGCAACCCCAGAAGTTAAGGCTTTTTTTCTTCGTTAGGACTCTTTTGATAAATCATATTTTGGAGAAATTACTGTTTCTCTATTCCTGATACATTTAAGCTGTTACAGTATCTTTCAATCCATCAGCTTAATATGAAAACATTCATAAGAGAATCAAAACATATAATCATATATGCCAGTTTAAGCGCTTTTATTGATTCACCCAAGGAAAGTATGCCAACGTCGAAATAAAAAGGCTTAAATCGGCAAATACGTCAATATCTATTTTCCTAATGCTCGACCTTTTTATAGGCGATGTAGATTGTGACCATGCAGCATAAAGTGATGATGACTAAAATCCAGTAGTTGCCGTTAAGGGTCACTACTGGATTTTTTTCGAACTGCTGGCGTTGGCATGTATTTGATACTGATATAAAAAAGCGAGTACAGGCCAGTAAGATAAAAAGATGAAAATCTTAATAAAAAATTCATCATCTTCGTTACAACCGATTTTTTGAATATTTAAACCGGTTATTGTTGCTTTCTTTTTTCCATACGATATTCATCCAGAAACTGTTTGACTGCAATATATTCGTCATCGGTGACGCTGATTGATCGTGTTTTATGACGTTCTGACTCTTTTTTCTTTTTACGTCCTGCGCCCTTGCGGGCACCACCCCAACCGCATTTTTTAATATTTGATTCTTCTGGATTCAAATCAAATTGCTTATAAAAATCAATGACGCTTTGGCTTGTGACAAGCATATTTGCTGTCAATTTTGTACTGAGATATAATTGGTCAATGGATTTTGCACGACTAAGAGCAACGTAAAGCTGTCCAGGAGCCCAAATACGAGATGGATTAATGTTTAAAGTGTCGTAATCTTGACCTTGTGCTTTGTGTATTGTCAGCGCCCAGCCCAAACGCAAGGGGAATTGACTGTATGAGCCGACCTTGATTAACTTAACACGCTTAATTTCTTTGCCGTTTTTTTCTTCTGAAACGACTTCATAGCGGTTGACATCCCAGGTTGCCCGCTTAACGTCAATAAGTATGCCGTCAACATCTACTTTAATAGTATCGTCGCCGCTTTCATTTATATCAAAATCTTTTACAATACCATAGCTTCCATTTTTATATCGTTGCGGTTCATTGTTCTCTTTGTTGATATCATTAACTAAAAATAGTACCTTGGCACCAATTTTTAATTCTAAATGTTCGTCGCAACATAAGTTTTTGCGATCTTCGCGAACACCATCATAAATAATATCTGATTTAAATAAAGGCCCACTCAGATTAGAAAATCTCTTCTCGTTTTCTTTCGCTACTTCTTTATTCGTTCCACAAAGAATAGGGCCTTTTTGCTCTTGTTTTGCTGCGTGTTTATTTACATAAGTTAAACCTTCCACATCACCCCTTCGTATTTGATTAAGTGCGTTTGCAAATTCGGGATCTTTTTGGCGAATAATGTCTGTTAGAATGACTGTTTTAATATTCATATTTTGCCATTCTTCTGTTTTAAAAGCATATCCACTTTTATTACCCTTATATAATATTTTTTCAAAAATATATTTTTCACTGTTTTTGTCATTCGAACTGCCAGCTATTACGGGGGGCAGTTGGAAAAAGTCCCCACAAAGTATGATTTGTATTTTGTGTTTTTTTACTTTTTCACCATCTTTTTCACCACCCTCTTGGATAGTTTTGATAATTTTCATTACATAAGAAAACACATCAGCACGAAGCATTGAGATTTCATCAATGATAAGAACGTCAGAATTTAATAAAACATTCATTTTATTCGTTGCTTTTAGCTCTTTTCGTTCATCGTCAGTAAGCAACCATGCTTCTTCAACAAAGTCACCGTCGTCTACGATCTTTCGCGGAACATTGAATGCAGAGTGGACAGTAACGCCATTGACTCGCTGGGCAGCAATGCCTGACGGTGCTGTCACGAGGCAGTTACCGTGAAATTCGTTTATATACTTTCTGAGAAGGAAAGATTTGCCAACACCAGCACCACCCGTTAAAAAGACATTTGCGCCGCTTTGCATCAGCTTATATGCTTGTTGTTGTGATTGTGTTAATTCGTTCATTATTACCACCTGTCAATCTATTAAAAAATCTATAAAAACAACGTTAGCGATGTTAACCTCATTGAGCGGTATGTTCGCACTGGCTTGAAAATTGAAAAATCCCGTTAATAAGCTGTTTTTAGTATAGTGGTTCGCAGTGTTCGCAGTGTTAGCGGTGTTTTTTTTATAAGTCTATCTGCGGCCCAAAAATCAAAACCAAACTAAGTTGATTTTTGACTCTGTGTTATGCATCAATATATTATCTAACTGCTAACAGTGCTAACAACATATATATAATGGTTGATACAGACTATAACCATCACGTTTAGTGCTGTTATCAGTTAAATCATTATCTCTGATAACATACCGATAACACTGTTAACGTATTCGGATTTTTAATACGACGCAATTTCGGACGTCCCCGAGAATGCGGTCATTTTTGGTATACCGGTCATTTGGTGCCAATAAAATGCCCGAGGTTTTCCAGGGCTTTTTTACGGATTCAAAGTTAAATCCTGCATTTTTCAATTCTCTGACGATTACTGTTTTCAAAAAAGAGACCGTCATTGTCTTTTTGTTGATTTTCCCCCAAAGTTCTTTGAAATCTTTGGGATTGCCCCCTGTGAAAAGATCTGCGTCGGCTTCTGTCTCCTCAATATGTTGGAAATAGCTACCTTTTTCGACGATAAGATCTAAAAGGTAATTGTAGGCACGTTGGGCAATGTCAACTTGATCATTGGTTTTAAGTACAAAGAGAGGATTAGATTTAGAGTTTCTCTCGGTATCTAATCGTTCCTCGTCGATTTCGAAAATGTCTTCGAATAATCTATCCGCAGTACAAATTACAGCCAGTGAGTCACGTTGCTTGGCGGTTGTTTTGCTGTTTAAATCAATCATCTTTTGCCAGACTACAAAATATGACATTATGTGTTTTAGGTCAATTTTTTGCAATTTTTTTAAAAAATATTCGCCAGCATAACCATAATTTTGGGAAACGAAATAATTCACCTCGCGACCCTTTTCGATGATTTGTTGGTTGCATTCGATTTCGATTACTCGATTTTGTGCGCCAGCGTTGCTATTGTCATTTACGCATGGCTCTTCCCCCGAGAAGATAAAAATATTGTGCCAGTTTTTATTTTTAGCTATTCTTCCGTCCTTAGTTAATCGTCCACGATTTATCCCTTCCGTCAATTGCATTATTAGAGGATCGTACTTCCCACTATATTTATCTTTTATCGCTTGCAGCTCATCGGCGAAAAAGGGAAGATTTTTTAAAACTGTAGCTGTTGTCATTATGCTGTTGACTGTGGAATTCAGCGTCTTTACGAGTACCGAAGGATTGCCGTAAATTGATGCCGCAACCCGCAATGCAACAGTCTTTCCCGTGCCCGATTGACCCCATATATGTATAATTGCAGGCAAGAGTCCCAATGGCTCAATCAGCACACTGGCCAAAGCGGCATCCGTTAGTAGACGTATGGCCATGTTTTGACGTAATTTTACGACGACGTTTACCCAGTTTTGTAAGCTACCCTGGGGTGTATGGATTGCTTCATAGATCTCTTGACATTGGGCGGAATCGAATAAAAGGTCTTTGGAGTACGGGATAAAGGCAGCTCCTGACCAGCCCATATGATCCACGGTTTTTACAACTGGCAAGTCTGTATTTACTATGAGCATTTTGGCGAGATAGCTAACAACGGATGCGCTGATCTCACTGTCGATAGGTACACCGTACGCTGCTAAGTCAAGGATTTTTCGGCTATTGACGATTATTTCGCGCCCGGCGGTAATACTATGCCAGCCGCGGTCACGCCAGCTGAGCTCTATTTTCTCGGTTTTATCTTCAACATTTTTCAAAATTTTGGTCGGCATCATCGGGACACGAGTGACTGGTGTTCCTTTGCCGGTGTCTTTTGCACTCGTTTTGAGAACACAGGTGTCATCTGCTGTGTATCCGGTGGGGAGCAAAAGGCGAAGTGGTTGACCCGTAAAGTTTGTGTATTCTCTTTGTTGTGTGTCTTGCAGTATTTCTTTGACTTTTGCCGATTGCAGGGTCTTAACAGTGCCTCCGGCGTTAAAATAGTCGAAAACGTCATCTTTTTCCTGGCAGTCTGGCCAAATATCCTTTAAATCAATGTATTGATTGGTATATTTAGCCCATTTTTTCAAATAAGTATACCCAGCGGCATCATTATCGGGGATGACGATGACTTGTTCGAACTTTTTTATGAGAGCTTCGTCTGTTGAGGTTAGCTTAAGACTACTTGCCCCACCATTACTTGTCGTCGCAAGTAGCTGATGCGCTGTCATCGCATCGGCACATTTTTCCCCTTCGATGATGTACAATGTTGTTGAGGGAGTTGCTTTTGCTAGCCCATCAAGGTTGTATAAGGTGTTGCAGCCTAGCGGCTTTTTATAGACTTTTTTTCCATCGGCGTCAGTGTAAAAAAAGCGGTATTCTTTCGTTTTGCCTTTTTTTGCTGAGTTATAATCAATTCTTAGTTTTGTATAGGCAGTACTGCCATCTGTGTTCCTGTAATTATATTCTGTTTTTTTTATGATTTTTCGCTTTTTGATATTATCTTCAGGATTTTCGTGCCCTTTGGCTCCTAAGGCATTAAAAGCGTTAATGATATCTTTATAGGCGCAGTTATGATGACAATACATCACTAGCGGACCGTCTTGATTTTTAATGTATAAATGATGGCCGTGCAAAGCGTTTGATTCACAAACTGGGCATGCTGCCACAATTTCACTGCTTTTCAGTTTGGCATTTTGAAGATAGGGTCGAATATCAGACAAGGTAAGCATTTCCTTGACCTCCTTTTACAATATGGTAAAATAGAGGTAACGAGAGAGCGTGAGAAGTTTCCCGTTGCCCATGTCGGTTGTGTTCCAGCACAACCGATTTTTTTTATTTCAAAGCCGGATTCATTGGATTCGTCTGTTTGCTATGATACAATCAGATTGAGAGTTTTTGCTCTAGGAATTTACGATTTATCCGGCCACGGATGACTAATTTACCGCGACTCGTTAGTTCCTTGTTTAGTTCTCGTATAATTGAGTAAGCATGAGACTTCTTGATTTGTAAGATTTCTGCAACGTCGTCAGCTGTTAGTAATAGTTTTTCTTTTTCTTCCATATCTTCTCAACTCCTTCAATTTGTTAATTATAATTAATAGATTTAGCAACTAATATTATAGGCGGGGATTGCACATAAGTCAATAATTTCACTAGTTTTAATTAATAAGAATAGCAATTAGTTGATTAAGGGGTGGCACAGTATGTCTAGTTTAGTAGATTCTTTTCCAATTAAAATAAAAATTTTGCGTACAACTTATCATTTATCGCTGGCTGAATTGGCTGGAATGTTGTCGATGAAAGATGCGTCATTGTATGCATGGGAGAACGGGACAAATTCACCGATATTTGAAAACGTAATTACTTTTTCAAATATCTTTGGCGTATCATTAGAATGGCTGGCAGGTCGCTTAGAGCTTATTTATACGGAAGCATCAGTAGAGGCAACTGAAAAGGCTGTTTTCGAGCAAATCGACGATGACTTTATTGCTGGTAAAGAGGTGGGGGAAATATATCGAATGCAGTTTTTGTCCGAATTGGAGCAACTTTCCGGTGCACTAACGTTAGGAATACCTAAACACATTTATAGTGACGTATCTCTGCGATCAAAATATTATTCGTTGTCTGTACGGGCAAATATTGCTGTTTTGTTATACCTAGTTCCATTAGAAGATTTATTCTGGGCTGAAGAATATGTAGCGAATGAGGGCAATAAACGAGGTGTCTTGGCTAAGGTAAAATCTAAGTTGGAGAGAAAGCAACTAGGAAATTTGGTCGAAAATTATAAAGAACCGGGTAAAAAAGCAAAAGAAAGGGCTGTAAAATTAGTCGAGTTATTGCAACCATCATATAAATTTGATTCTAATGCTTTAGGGGCTTTCAAAGTATTGACCAAGACATGCCCGATTTATGACGTAGAGGCAACGTACAAAGAAGCTATAGATCAATTATAAAAAACAGATTTTTCTATGAATAACGCCGATATGTGGAGAAGGTCAATTGCTACTCCTGTAAGTATGATAGTCCTGTCTGGTATACGTATTGGTTGTTGTTGTCATGTGAACCCACTCCTTTGTTTAACACCACAATGGTTTGCTTTTTGCGCAAAATGCAAAAACGGACCTGGTCCAGAGGCAGGGGCAGCTTGCTGTACATTTTACCCTTGCCGGCAGCACAGGTCCGTTTAGAATGACGCACGAGAAAGCAACATGGGTTAGGTCACATTTTCGTTAGGACTTATCATGGCTTATGTTCCAGCGTGGTGTTGTGTAATACCACCAGTTTCCACTTGAATAACAAACAACGTATATATTATTCCCACAATCTGCTTTGACAAAAAAAGCTTCGACGGGTTTGCCATAGACCCATTTACAAGAACGCTGATGTACTTTAACGAGCGAGGATAATCCAAAGTCGGATATTTCATCGACTACACGGTTATCTATTTGCACAATATCTTTCCCAAAGGGATACCATCCTACTACGTATTGAAAAATTTCCCCGTGCAAAATATCCAATAAAGTCCACATCAAGTAGCAAGGAGGCTGATGCTCATTAGATAGAATGTTATTTCTGCCGGGTATATGTGAAATACACAATGCATAATCGAAGCATGCCGAGAAAAGGTCTATTGGTTTCTTCCCCGAATGCGGAGCTAAATAGCACCCGACTTTTTTTGCACCTGTTGTTTCTTTTGTATTTTTTAGGAACTCGCAAAGTTCTTGCATGTCCTCTTTTTTATAGGTTTTACTCGCTATGCCCATATCTTTGCGCGAATACCGATTTAAAGAGTTCGCAACAAAATCCTCAGCGAATAGTCCTGCGTCTATAGCTTTAAATACCGTATTCGAGACATAGATTTCATCTTTTTGCTGCGAATTCGCATTCAATTTTACCCAATATGACTTTTTTTCCGTTGGATAAGCTTCTTCCCAAAGGGCTTCTTCCCAAAGTTTGCTCAATTTCATATTTTTAAAACCACCTTTCGTAGTCAATAGCCATAAAAAAATTTATGAATCTTACCCATAAAGTAATACAGTAATAAAACTCCCAGAAGTAGCATTACGCCAGCCAATACATAATCTGTGAGCGTCATGGATTTCATGAAGGCCCGTATAGATTGGAAGGTCTGGGTAGTGGGGATGAAATAGGCTGTCATCCAAAGACTGTAAAGCAGCAAGCCTGTCAAGAGGAAGCTCCAGCGCATGGAAAATCCTTTACCTTGACGGATCCGGTTATATCTATCTTTCCATGCCTTGGTCTCGGCTTTTCTTTGCGTTATTTCTCGTTGAA
>OGGM01001141.1_pt1 | contig 10781 bp, 7 predicted proteins | sample 1571251 | NCBI WGS metagenome assembly OGGM01 (sample SAMEA2582076, study PRJEB24529) | metagenome | biome: Human gut stool | place: China | collected 2011 | reverse complement strand
GCTATACAGAATTTAATTGAGTATCTAAATAGAAATTATATAGTATTTGGAATAGGAATTGCAATTTTGGTTATAGCATATTGTGTCTTTTATATAGGAGATGGATACATTATCAATTTTGAAAAATTGTTCTCAAAATTGAGCAAGGAAACCCAATATATTTTGCTTGGAGTATATGTTTTATTTTTATTAATTACTGTAATTTTATCATTTGTAAATTAAAAAGCATTGCCTATTTTTAAGCAATGCTTTTTAATTTACAAAAAGAAACATTGCTCCAAAATTTCGAAGCAATGTATAAATAGGTTTATTTTTATTTGGTTAAATATGGTTAACTAATTTAATGATAGCTGCTTTATAATCTTTCTGCAACATATTTTACTAGGTCTACTGTTCTTGTTGAGTATCCCCATTCATTATCATACCATGATACAACTTTGAACATCTTGTCGCCTATTGCCATAGTTGATAATGCATCTATTATTGAAGATCTTGAGTCACCTCTGAAGTCTATTGATACTAGAGGTAGATCACAATATCCTAAAATTCCTTTTAATTCGCCTTCACTAGCTTCTTTTAATGCTGAGTTTACTTCTTCTATTGTTGCGCCCTTTTTAAGTGTGCAAACTAAATCTACTAGAGAAACTGTTGGAGTAGGAACCCTTACTGAGAATCCGTTTAATTTACCTTCTAATTGTGGTAAAACTTTTGCAACGGCTTTTGCTGCCCCTGTTGTAGTTGGTATCATAGATTCAGCTGCTGCTCTTGCTCTTCTTAAGTCTTTGTGAGTTTTGTCTAATAATTGTTGGTCATTTGTATAAGCATGTATAGTAGTCATTAGACCTTCTTCTATACCGAATTTTTCGTCAAGTACTTTTGCAAATGGTGCTAAACAGTTTGTTGTACAAGATGCATTTGATATTATATTGTGTTTTTCGTTGTCGTAATCTTTTTCGTTTACGCCAAGAACTACTGTAATATCTTCATCTTTTGCTGGTGCAGTTATTATAACTTTTTTTGCTCCTGCAACTAAATGTTTGGAAGCGCTTTCTCTATCTCTAAATTTACCAGTTGATTCAACAACTATATCTACTCCTAATTCACCCCAAGGTATGTCAGCTGGGTCTGAATTTCTAAGTATTTTTACTTCATTTGAATTTATTAATATAGTTTCATTGTCTTTAACTTCTACATCACCATTGAATATTCCATAGCAAGAATCGTATTTGAATAAATGAGCTAAAGTGTTTGCATCTGCTCTAGCGTTTATAGCAACTATTTGTATATCACTTCCTAATCTTTCTTGTGCAATTCTAAGCACGTTTCTTCCTATTCTACCAAAACCGTTTATTCCTACTTTTATCAACTTAATATCCCCCATTTCGTAATTTTTAAGTTATATTTTATATTAATTATTGTATACTATATAATTTATATGTGCAACACTTTTTTATGTTTTTTTGAAAAACAGTATCTATCAATATGTTAATTTTTTAATTAATGATGTTTTATACAAAATAAAAGTGAGTACATTTCTTTTATTTACCCTTGTTTAGAAATATGCTCACTTTTTGAATTAATTATACAATTATATATTTATTTTAATTTTAGATTTATTGAGTAGAAATATTTTTTGTATTTTATTTATGCTACACTATTTAATTTATAATGTTTATTTATAATTTAAATGTGTTTATTTATGTCGATTTTTAAATTTATATATTTAAACTTCGCTTATTTATCTTCAACTCTAACTCTTGCAGCATTGGCATGTGCATGTAATCCTTCTTCTGTCGCCATATTTATAGCAACAGGGCCTAGAGATTTTACTGCATCTTTGTTTAAAACTTGGTGTGTGCAAGTTTTTATAAATGTTCCAACCCAAACTCCTCCTGTATAACGAGAGGCTTTTAGCGTCGGAAGTGTGTGATTTGTTCCTGAAACATAATCACCAAACACTTCAGCTGAATATTCACCGATAAATAATGAACCATAGTTTACAAGATCTTCTATTATGCCTTCGTTGTTTTCGACATTTATTTCAAGATGCTCTGGTGCATATTCATTTGAAATTTGGACAGCCTCTTCTAATGAATCAACTAAAATAATTTCACCATTATTATCCCAAGAAGGTTTTGCGATGTTTTTAGTTGGAAGCGTTTCAAGCATTTCGTCCACTTTTTGTGAAACCTCAAGCCCAAATTTTTCACTAGTTGTAACTAAAATCCCCCTTGCATTTAAATCATGTTCGCATTGTGCAAGCACATCGGCTGCGATATATGTTGGATTTGCAGTTTCATCAGCAATTATTAAAACTTCACTTGGCCCTGCGACAAAGTCAATTCCAACAGTTCCATAACATTGTCTTTTCGCCTCTGTAACATATTTATTTCCAGGACCGACAATTATATCGACAGGTTTTATAGATTCTGTTCCATATGTAAACGCTGCAATTGCCTGAACCCCACCAGTTGCATATATTTCATCTGCACCCGCAATATCCATAGCTACAAGTGTTTTTGGATTTATCTTAGGTGTTGATTTCATAGTTGGCGAACAAGCGACAACCCTTTTTACACCTGCCACTTTCGCTGGGATTATGAGCATTAGAGCTGTTGAAAATAGAGGATACCCACCCCCTGGAACATATGCAAGACAAGAAGTCACAGGTATGTGTTTTTGTCCTAAAATAACGCCTGGATATATCTCTTTTTCAAAATTATTGTCGAAACTTTCCTTTTGAGCCATCGCAAAATTTTCTATATTTTTCGCAGCTACCTTAAGATTTTGTATAAATTCTTCATCGACTTGTTTGTAAGCTTCTTCTATTTCCTCTTTTGAAACTTTTATAACACTTCTGTCGTTGTTGTCGAATTTTAAATTATATTTTTTCAAAGCTTCGTCTTTGTTTATTTTTATATCTTCTATTATTGCTGATACTTGTTCTTTTACTATTTTTTCGGTTTCTTTATTTTTAAAGCCCGAACTTTTTAATATTTTCATTTCTTTTCCCCCTTATGTCGATTGTATACACTTTATAGATTTAATTATTGTTTTTATTATATTTATTATAATCCATATACACCGATTTATATACCAATATTTTACATTAAATTGTTTTATTTTATCTTTAAAAGAAATAAGGAATGCTTTCACATTCCCTATTTCAACAACAACTTATTATTTAAATCTACTTTAGCAAAGTATCCTTAAAAGGCTAATTTATATATCATATTATAAATTTATTATTTTATGATAATTTTAATTTTTGTATCTAATTTGATCTAACTCAATCAATACTTTATATCTTATGATAATTTTAATATCTTACTTGCATCTTCACAGTAGTTATTATCTTCTATAAATTTGATGCTGTCGTTTATTGCACATTCAGAAGGAGCATCTACAACTACTGCTAATTCATCATCTTGAGCTATTACTTCAGCTTCTTTGAATTTATCTTTTATAATTTGAATTATTTTATCTTTTTGAGGTTTTTTAAATCTAATTAGAGCTTTGCATTCACTTGATACAACTTTGTCTACTGAAACTTTTTCTTTTATAAATGCATCGACATTGTTTAGACGGTTATCATATATATCTAAAACATCTGCATAAACTGCACTACCTGTTGCGTCTTTTCCAGCACCTTTACCGACAAATGAAACTTCTCCTAAGAAATCTCCATTTACGACAATTATATTAAATTCATTGTCGATTTTTGAGATTATATCGTCGTTTCCAACTAAAACTGGTCTAACATATCCGTTAACCTTACCGTTATTTATTTTACTGCGGCCAACTAATTTTATTTTGCAACCAAGCTGTTTTGCATATTCTATATCTTTTGGCTCTATTTTATTTATTCCTTCAAGATAAAAATCTTTCCAGTATATTCTCTTATTAAATGATAAAGTAGATAAAATTGATAATTTTCTACCTGCATCATATCCCATAACATCAGCTTCTGGATTAGCTTCGGCAAATCCTAAATCTTGAGCTTGTTTTAATGCTTCATCATATGATAAATTTTCATCATACATTTTTGATAATATAAAGTTTGTAGTTCCGTTTAATATAGCAGAAATTGAATCAATTTCATTTCCTTCTAATGATTCGATTAATGGTTTTAAAACTGGGATTCCACCACCAACAGAAGCTTCAAATTTTATACAAACGCCGTTTTCTTTAGCAAGACTAACTAACTCACCGCCGAATTCAGCTAACATATCTTTATTTGCAGTTACAACATTTATCTTATTTTCAATAGCTCTTTTTAGATATTCATAAGAAGGATGTAATCCACCTAAAAGTTCGACAATTACGTCGACATCTTTTTTGAATATATCTTCTATATTATCAGTCAAAACATCAGCGTGCTTTCTGTGTTCGTGCTTTTTAACATCCCTTACAAGTATTCCCTCTATACTTATATCTCTTTTATCCTTATTATTATCTATAATATCTACTAATCCACTTGCAACTGTTCCATATCCTAATATTCCTATTTTCATTTTTTTACCTCCTACTAGTAATTTTTTGTAATAAAAAAGAGGCTATCCCAAAAAGGGACGAGTCTCTCGCGGTTCCACCCTACTTAGTTATTTTCATAACTCACTTAACGTCTTAACGCGACTGACGACAAACCTTACTAAAATAAGTTCATTCTTAAAACTTCAGGCTGCAGCTCCTAGGTAGTTTTCAATCCCTCTAATTTAGAAAATTTCCTCTCTGAAAACCGAATTAGATTTACTCTTCCTATTCATTGCTTTTTATTACATTAAATTTTTTATTTACATTTTTATTTTTAACTTTTATTATTTATTATTTTGAAATACTGTCGTATTTAATTTTCATATTCAAAAATAATTTATTATAATTACTTTTAAAATATTTCTTTTCATTATCAAAAATTAAAAAACTCGCCCTTATAAAAAGGACGAGATAATTCCCGCGGTTCCACCTAATTTGATAAAAATCCACTCAAAGTCTTAACGCGACTTACGGTAGGTCTTACTAAAATAAGATTATACTTAAAACTTCGGACCACAGCTCCTAGGTAGTTTTCAATCCCTCTAATTTAGAAAATCTCTCAGCTTATAAATTTTCCTCTCTGAAAATCGAATTAGATTTACTCTTCCTATTCATTGCCTTTTTTTATTTAAATTAGTTAATATTATAGTATGATAAAATCTGAAAATTGTCAACATTCTTTTATATTGTTTTTACATTTTATGGTAAAAACTTTTATTTTTAATTAAATACTATTATTTCCTTAATTAATCAAATCATTTCACTTTATTTTTCTAAAAATATTTTCAAAAATATATTCTAATGAAGATCATATTTATGTATATCTCTGTGTTTGTCGTATTTTTTTCTTATTTTTGTTCTGTTTCTTTTTTTATATAAAAGTCTTGCATTTAATTCTGAACCAGCCAAAATCGTCCAACTACTTAGATAAAGCCAAGTTATAAGTACGATAACTCCACCCAAACTGCCATATATTACATCGTAGTTTGAAAAATTATTTACATAAAAAGAATATCCATAAGTAACTATAATCCATAAAAATGTCGAAAGTACGGCCCCAGGCACCGAGTCCCTAACTTTCATTTTTGTATTTGGCATATATGTATAAAGTATTACTAATATACTTATGACAAATAAAATACCAACGCTGTATCTTAGTATATTCCATATGTAGATGAAGTATTTATCTAGTCCGATTAAATCAAATACAAATATCCCTATTTTTTCACCACCTATAAGTAAAACCAATGATATTAATATAAGTAATAATAACATGATTGAAAAAATTAATGATATAAATAATACCTTGAAAAAAGACCTATTTTCATTTACTCCATAAGATCTATTTATTCCTCTTATCAAAGATTTTACTGCTTTTGATATTGACCATATCGCTAAGAAGAAACTGCTTATTAAAAGTTTTATACTTCTGTTTCCTATTACTGACCTTATAAGTCCATTTAATATTATGAAAGCACTAGATGGAATTAGGCTTTCTAATATGTTTATATATTTATTTAAATATATTATCGGTATAAAAACGACTGCACTTATTGTGAATAATAAAAACGGGAACAAACTCAGCAGTAAGTAAAAACCAACCTCTGCCGCCCTCGAATTTATATTTCCAATTTCTATTTGCCCATATTTTCTCTCAAAATTGTATTTTTTCTGCAGAAACTTATTTACTATTTTATTTATTTTATTCATCTCCTTTCCATTTTGTCCATTTCAACTGCTTTATATACAATTATAATAAAATATTTTTATTTTACAATTATTTTTCACCTTGTATTAAATTATATGTAGATTTTGGCATAAATTTTATATTTTATTTAAAATTAATAGAATCTTAAGGTTCTTGTAATTTAAATAAAAAGGTATTAAATCTTTTATTGACTTAATACCTTTTTATACATTTTTAATTTCTGTACTTTTTTATTTAATATGTAATCTGACCAATCAAATTATTCTTCATTTTTAACATCGTTATTCTCTATATTGCCGTTATCCACTCTATCGTCTTTATTAGTTTGATTATTATTTTCTTGGTCGCCTTTATTATCAGGATTTTCCGGAGTGTCCGGGTTTTCCGGTATATCTGGATTTTCTGGTGTCACTGGTCTTTTTATTCCTAAAACCCTAGCTGCACTATATACATAATATGTACTACTTTGACTTAAATTATAAATTCTAACTCCTGCATGTTCATAATCTTTGTTAACTCCACTTGTTGATTCCATAATTTTTCCATCGCCTATATATATAGCAACATGATGGACATGCATTCCATTTTCTAATGCTCTTGAACAATGTCCATATTTTTTGATATTGCTGCAGTTAGTATTATTGTAAAATAATATATCACCTGGTTGTAGATTCTTTTTGCTTACAGTTAAATTATTTTGCTCACAGTATATTGCTTGTTGTTGTGAAGTTCTTTCATCTTTTGAAAATGTATTTAATCCGATTTCTCTTAATATTTCTGAAACATAATTACTACAGTCAAGCCCTTCTTCATAATTATGTGAATATACTGTTCCCATTTTGCTAAAACCTGAATAAAGCATATTTGCTAAATCTGAGTCATCTAATTTTGTCATATTATATACTCTTCCGTCGCTTCCTATATCAAGTTTTAATTTACCTGCTACAATTTTAGTTGTATTAGTTTCCATTGTATAATTAGATTTATTGAAGTAGTATATATTTTCATTCACAGAGCATAGTCCAGTCATAATATAGCTATATCTTGTGTTGAAATAATATTTCTTTCCATTTATTGTGTTTATTCCTCTTACAGCTTTTCCATCTGCTCCAAAGTAATAAAGTTTGTCATTTAGCTCTGGTATACTTCTAAAAGTATTTTTTAAAACGCCACCATTTTCTTTAACAAAATATCTATTAGTTACAGTTTTGCCATTTTCTTTTTCTTTTACAACTACAAATTGATCTATAGATTCTCCAGTTTCATCACTAAAGTAATATTGAACGCCATCTACTACTTTATATCCTTTATATTTAGTTCCATCTGGATTTATATAGTAGTAATATCCATCTTCTTTCATAAGGTTGATATCTTTGTCACTACTTACAAGGTTTCCATCTGTCGGTTTTATATAACCATATACATTATTTATTTCTATTTTGTACCATCCATTAAAAAGTCTTTCGATAACATTGACAGTTGCTCCTTCTTGCAATGTCAATAATGTGATTGAATCATCAGAAGCCAATTCTTTAACTTCTGCTTCCTGTGCTATTTTTAATAAGCCTACATTATTTAATTTTTCACTTTCATTGTCAGATAAATATTTTTTTGAAATATATCTGTATAAACCTTTATATTTTACTTTATAGAAATTACCAGATTGACCCGCAATTTCTATTTTTGATCCTTTTAAAAGCACTCCTACTATATTTGAATTTGTATTCGCTTCTGTTCTTATATTTACATCACCTGTAGCTATTCCTATACTACTTGATACATTATCTTTTGTATTTATATATCCATATATATTATTTACATAAATTTTGTACCATCCATTTAGGAAGTTTTCTACAACTGTTACTTTTGTACCTTGTTTTAATGTAAATATTGCATCTGAAGTATCAGTAGCCAATTCTCTAACTACTACATCTGTTGTCAATTTTAATTCAGCTACTTTATCTAATTTAGCACCTTGTTCAACAGATATATATGCTTTTGCAACATATGCGTATTGACCTTTATATTTTATTTTATAAAAATCATTAACTTCACCAACAATCTCTACTTTTGTTTTTGGTGACAATACACCGATTATATTAGTTGATACAGTTGTATCTGGTTCAGTTCTTACATTTAGATTTACTGTTGTTACACCTATCACACTTATTTTAGTTTCTGGTTTATCGTCTGGTTTTTCATATGATGTATCTTCAATTATTGCATATCCATAGCTATCGTTTAAGTCGATTTTATACCAATTATTTGTTAGTTTTTCCACAACTGATACTACTGTTCCTTCTGGCAATTTTGCTATTTGGTTTGAGTTTTCAGAAGCCAACTCTCTAACTACTGTGTCTTGTGTTAATTTTATTTCTGATATTTTATCTAATTTTAATCCCTTAGTCACTGATATGTAGTATTTTGATGCATATGCATATTGACCTTGATATTTTATTTTATAAAAATCTCCTGATTGGCCTACTACTTCTACCTTTGTTCCTTTTAACAATTTGCCTAATTTATTCGTCGCTATATTTGCATTTGGTGATGTTCTTACATTCACATTTGCTGTAGATATCCCTACATTATTGTCTAATTTAACATCTGGTTTGTCGTTTGGCTTAGCTTCTTCTATTTTTATGTAATTATTAGCATAAGCATATGCAAATTTGCCTGATGCATACTCTATTTTATAATAGTTTCCTGATTTTCCTACTATTATAACCTTTTCTCCTACTTTTAAAGTTCTTATTATCTTTGAAGTTGTTTTATTCGGTTTAGTTCTTAAATTTACATTTTTTATTACTATACCGTTTTGTGTTTTTGCCCTAGCTGTCGTGTAACTATAATTTATAGGTGCCTCACCTATTTTCTCACCCGATACCGGCTGGGCTAATGCATTACTGGTTCCTATATACATTGCCATAATCATTGCTATTATTCTTTTTTCTACTTTCATAACGTTTTCTTTTTACTCCCCCGTCCCATTTTATTTCTCATAATTAAATACAGTAATCCTACATAAATTGTCGGTATTTTTCAGAATTCGTATATATATATTATAATCATTTTTTAATATTTATCCAACAATTTATTATTTTATATAAAAATTTTTATATTAAAATAACCCCCATAGTGAAATACGCTTCATCATGAGAGTTATTTTATAGTTATCCTTTTATCTTATATAATATTTATTTCGTTTTCAAAATAAGGTATTTTGATATACTTCCTAATTATATGATACGTCTTTTTCAACATAAGATACCCTAATATACCGCCAGATGTATTTAATATCATATCGTCCACATCAAAACATCTATAATTAAAATTCAAAATTTGTCCAATTATAAACTGCATATTTTCTATACAAAATGTTATACAAAACATTATAAGTATAATTCTTTTCAAATCTATTTTTTTATCAGTAACAATCGGAATTAAATACCCCAAGGGGAATAACAGCATAAGGTTTCCACCTATTTGATAAATCACCACAATCACGCTTTCACTTTTTATAATATGATAAATCATCCTAAATGGAACCAAATTATTTATACATTGAAGGCCCATATTTCTATTATATTCAAGCAACCCATGATCAACAGGAATCGGGAAAAATGTCATCATTATTATAAAAACAGATATAAAGTATATCATTGAGACTATAAATAGTTTTTGTTTTGATGTTTTTTTATACGTCCCCAAAAATAGTATTATGTAGATTATTAAAGCAGGCGGTAAAACCATTCTTTTTAATATCATCCTGCCACCTACCTTTAATTCTTAGTTTTTAAAATAAATTCATATTTTAAATGTATGTAATTAGTATAAAATTTTTTATAATTCATAAATTATCCCTCCCCAATTATTGGTTGATATCTGAAAACTATCTATAATATATTACCACTTGTAAAATTTTTATACAATTAGAATAAAAAACCTTTAAAATTTGTTATATAATGTAAGTTTTTTTTAATATCTTATTACACACAAAATAGGAAACCATCCCTGGTTTCCTATTCATTCACATAATTTTTATATTCTTAGTTTCTATTTATATTATCGTCATTTTCTTCATTTCTCGATTGCTCATAAGATTTTAAAATATTTCTAATCCATTTAGTAGTCATACTATACTCTCTAGCTAGTTCTTTAATACTTTTTCCACTCAAAAATTTCTCATATATTTTATCGTTTCTTGCTTTGATATCATCTTCTTCTCCCTCTTTTGGTACATAAGTATTTTCTCCACCTAGACTTCTTCTGACTTCTTTTGCCTTTTTCTTCCCTATTATTCCCTCCATGATTTCCCAATTACTTTTTGGCTTTCCTCCTTTGCCTCCATCGTATTCTCTTTTGTTCATAATAAACCCTCCTATCTTTTATTTTTAATACGATTTCTAATTTTTCATTTATACTTATATAGTAGTATATTTTTTTATATTCCTCAATATATTTTTTTGAATTTTACTAATCTTTTGAATATTTTATAGAAATATTACAATCGAAACGTTTCTATATCTTATTATTTTTA
>OGGM01001138.1_pt1 | contig 10820 bp, 16 predicted proteins | sample 1571251 | NCBI WGS metagenome assembly OGGM01 (sample SAMEA2582076, study PRJEB24529) | metagenome | biome: Human gut stool | place: China | collected 2011 | reverse complement strand
CCATATCTGATAATAATTTTCGGTCATCCACGCGCCCCCAGATATGCACCGTAGACGATAAACGCCCTATTAAGTGCGATTTGGTAGCTTGTGGCAAGACCTTTGTTTCACCCATGACTACGAATGGATAGGCCACTTTTTCGGGTGGCAAATAAGTATAGGTGTCGTATCCTAACTCATCACTAATCCGAAACATTTTGTCATGAAGTAACTGATCTGGTTGTTTCATGTTTCATCCCATTTAGCCATTTCTTCGACCATTTCTGGCACTACTTCTTCAAGTGCCGGTTTCATGAATGGTTGTGCCTCCATCTTTCGTGTACCTACTTCGACATAGCCCGAATAGTTAGTCAAGGCTTCGATAATAGCTTGATTGCCTCCAGCTTGCAAGGTAATGCTTCTACGAGTAGCACCCGTTGAATAGCCTTTGGTAAATTGCGCCTTGTTAATAGCAGCCTCTTTGACTTTAGCGCCATACTTTCGCAAAACCTTTAAGCGTTTTTCGGGCGAGGCGTTCCTCAGAAGGCTTTGTGCCATTTCGTCCAAACCTTCAAATTCTAGTGACGCCATTATTTGCCTACCTTATTAGCATAGATGACGTTACGACCAGCTAGATAGTCCCTCACAGTAACGGGTTTGTATTTGCCACCATTATATTCAATCGTGTCAATCCCAACTGTTATAGGGCTTCTAAATCTAATGACGATGCTATTAGTATTTAATAGGTCTCCTAGTTTAGCTTGTAAGTCAAGGCTGGCACCAGTGACATTGCACGCTATCGTTCTAGTCCACTCCTTACCACCTACCATGCGACCCGATTCGGGGTCGTAGCGTTTGTTCGTCTTATCGTTATATTTTAGCACTACGGTATCAGCGTATCTCATAGAAATAGCACCTCACCCTCTTTAGCTTGCCCAGAATTGCCGTATAGACGCTGTAACATATCATCATAAGGCTTAAACTCGTTCTCGTTGTCGTAATACGACATAGAATGGCCATCTACTGACTCAGATTTAGCACCCTCAGCACCTCGACGGTTGAAACGCTTAATTACACAATCTTCGAAAATGAATGCCAATTTGTTGTCGATTTCTTCGACACCATACTCAGCCTTGAAGTGGCTAACGACACGCTCTAACAGAATTTCAAGCAAGTCATCGTCGTTAGTGCTAAGGTCAACAGAGACATTTTCAATAATTTGGTCTTTATCTAACGTCTTCATGCCATACCTCACTATTCAGCAGTTTTCTTAGCTCTAGTCTTCTTCGGTTTGTCGTCTTGCACGTACCCTAGCTCAATGAGTTCCTCGGTACGCTCGCCATCGTACAGATCACCAGCGTAATAAACTGTGCCGTCGGTTTTATCCATGAATGCTTTTAAAACGATATTCATAGTGATACCTATTAAAGCGCTGGAATTACAGTAAGCATGTAAACATCATCCAAACGTTCGAATGATGGCAATGCTACCATAGAGACTTTAGTTTGTACATTGACTGGGTCAGTAGTCTTAGTTGTTGTTACTGCGATACCGTTATTAACGATTTCAACATCCGCATTAACAGTGTTATCAGCGAACAAGTCAGATTCCTCTGGAGTGGTACCGAACACAGTATTACCAAGAGCACCGTTAGGAATGAGCGTCAAATGGCCGTCTGGGAAGAATTTAGAAACTTCACCTTTGTCGTTGCGGTAAGTGCCGTTTTCAAGAACGATAGACACGCCAAAGTTGTCAGCGATATAGTTTTCAAGCTCTGATTTAGTAACTGCTGCACCATCACCAGCAAGAGGTTTGATGATTTTAACAGTCGATGCAGCCTTACGGATAAGACCGAATGTTTTAGCGTTCATTACCGCACGTTCTGGGTTAAGTCCAAGTTCACGCGCTGTTTCAATAGCTTCTTCAAGATCAGCAAGAGGTTTAGCGTCCGCCTCAGCCCAGCTCTTAGTTACCTGTTTCTTATGCTCAGCTTTAACGCCGTAGTCGATATCTTTATTAACACCGCCGCTTGTGAACGCAATCTTACCAGTAGCAAGCACTTGCATACGCATAGCTTCAAGACGAGCACGCGCACCGTTGATAAGTGTCACGTCGTCATTAAAAATACCAGCTACGATTGTGTTAACCAAAGCTTCATTCCCAGAATCTTTCACAAGATTAAGTTGTTGACGGTCATTTTCCTTAACGAGCATCGCCTCTTTGAAGAATGGCATTTGTTCGTCACGCATCTCAGCGCTGACACGGTCACGGATTGTAACGTTAGTATCGAATGCAGCAGCTTTCAATGCAACAGCTTGGCCAGACGCCCCTTTGATGTAAGACAATTTAGTTCCAAGTTGTTTGCGTGCTGGGAAAATAGACTCACCCAAAGTGGAGTTAACATTTTCTTGCAATGCGTTGAAGTAACCAGCGATGTTAGATGCGGTTACTTTATCATAAATAAGTCCCATGTTTTAATAGTCCCCCTTTTATTTTTCAGAGATAAATTTAACAAGCGGCAAAGCCTTCTTAACAGCGTCGTTAACATCTCCGCCGTTAACTTTGTTTGAGTAAACTTCACCGGCATATAGCACTGACACAGCATTCTCAATTGTCAAGTCTACGTCATAGAGAACGATTCCTTCTGGTGCCGTTTTGTTTTCCACAACGGCTTTTGTGCGATCGTCAAAGATTGAGCCGTCTTTACCTGCAACCAACGTACCGGCTTTGATGTATTTTTTACCATCGACCAATACACCGTCATAAGTTTTGTCTACTGTTGCAGCTACTGCCTTGTAAGGCAATGAGCGAACGATGTTTGAAGTGTCAAAGATTTTAGTTGTTGACATTTAAAGTTTTCCTTTCTGTTTTAGATAAAACGAGCAGCCGTTACGCTCGTAGACTTAGCAAGTTGAGCCCCAAAATTGTCCGTTTGAGTATCACCAATGCTTGCAGCTTTAGGCGAGTTTTGGCGGATAGTAGCTTTGACTTGATTAGCAACGGCTTCGTTGAAGACTTTTTCAAACGTACCGACCAATTTAAGAGCCTCAGCGGCATTTTCAGCATGGCAAAACATATCAGCCAATTCTACTGGCAAACCTTTTGAAACAAGGTCCTCTTTAACCGCCATATTTAGCTTTTCAAACTCGAATTGTGCTACTTGCTTTTCAAATTCTGCCTTCTGGTCTTCAAATTCCTTGCTCGCACGCTCAGCAGCAGATAGTTTTGAATAGTCTTGTTCTTTTTGCAACGCTTTAGCGATGGCTTCGTTAACTCGTGCCTCCTCGCCATTTTTCTGATTTTTCAAGGCTGTCTGTACAGCCTTGTTTACAATGCTATCCAATTCTGACTGTGATTGCGGCGCTTGGAAGTCGCTCGGTTGATTGTTATCAACGTCATGGCTTACTTCCGCAGTTTCAACCGTTTCGACTGTTGTATTATCTGTTTCCATTTTGTTCTCCTATCTAGTCCCATAAGTAACACTCTTTCTAAGCCACGATATAGGCTAGCTACGCCCTATCTAGTCCTATCTAGTGTGTTTACCCATGAGCCACGGGAGTATTGTTTATTTAGGGCCTAGAATAGCCCTATGCACCATTAGAGGCTCGCCCCCTACGGTTTCTTAAAAACATGGTGCACTATTCCACCTCAGCTACTGCACAACGGCAATACGGGTGAATAGGCGGCGCATTCTTTCCGATTTCCATATCAGCGATTCTAACGGGATTCTTTTCTGTTTCCTCACCGATTCCTTTGCAAATCGAACACGCTCGACTTTCTGGCATGAGTTTGAAATACTCAAAGCCATTTTCCTTCATGATGTCTTGCTGAGCTAACGTCTGGACTCTAGCATGTTCTGTGATACCCAAACGCTCTGCATTAGCGCGTGATACATCCATGTGCTTTCTGATACGCCTTGCAATCGTCAAGCCGTTATCACCACGAATTAAAGCCCTTGTTACCTCAGTTCTAACTAACTGTCTTAACTGCTCATTTCTGCCCCAGATACGCTCTGACCATTTAGCACCCTCGAAGTTAGCATTAACAGCCGTCTCCATTGCGTGAGCTAAGATATTACCCTTTAACACACTCTGATCTAACAAGCTACCTCTAGCCATCTCTGCTTTGTAAGCCGTATTTAGGTACTCACGCATAAGCTTTTCTTCACCCTCAGCAAGAGACATCAATTCAAGCTCTAACTGTTGGATAAGCAGCTCACGCCTTCCGACTGACATCGAGAAGTTATAATTTCTCAATTCCTCGTTAGCCGTAGCACTGAAATCTTTCTCAGCAACATAGCGTCTAGCTTTGCTTTCAAAACCTTTAATATCAAATTCGTTAGCTCGTTTCTTTGCGTCTTCAACGGCTAGCCCATTCTTCTCAGCGAAATTCTGGATATAAGCATCTAACTCTTTCCGTAACTGACCTAATTCCATTCGGTAGAGGTCTTCGAGTTCTTTTTTAAACTCTTGTTCTGTCTTTTTGTCAGCTCGTTCTCTCTCCCGTTGGATACGTTCTGACCAATACGTCATACATCAACCCTCGCAGAATCGTCTGTATATTTGCCTACGTGATCATTAAAATCGCTAGAATACCCCTTAAAATCGATTTTAGATACCTCTTTATCCATTCTGTCGAGTTCCTCGGTTGGACTCTCAACCAAACCAGACAAACTTAGAGCTGTTTCTTGTGATACTTGACCACCCAAACCAGCCAATACTTCAACTTGTTCAGCAAGCGAACGAGGTAAGTTTGGAGTGAAGATAATATTCAAGAGACTTTCGTCAAAATCTTTAAATTCGTTAACTAACGAGCCAATGCGAGCAGCAAGGCGATAGCGACGTTTCAGTCCCTTTGTAAATTGTGATTGAGTGTCGATTCTGTCTTGATCTAGCCCAAATAATTTGTATTTTAGTGCTTCACCAGACGTATTCCCGCTAAAATTCGTGTCTGACATGTCTGGAGTGTTAGTAAATACGTGGATATCCTTGTTTAAACGTGTCTTGTACGCTTCAACACCAGTGACGTCATAGGACTTAGTGAGGTATTCAGCTTTAACTGTGCCTTCTTTGCCGTCCGCTGACTTAGGTGGCTTAAGCTGCATTAGGCGAGTACGTTTCATATCGCTAGCCTTCATGCCTTGAGGCAAGGCAAGGTCCCCATAGATAGCAAGGATAGCGTCAGCCATGTCGCTCATGTGATTCGCCGTGTCAGATTCTGCGCTGTCGTACAAATCAATTAGATAAAGCTCAGTCTCATAATCGCCAATTCCGTCAACGTTGTTTAGAAATTCCGTAATCGGTACAGTCCCGAAAGCGTGAGATGTTACTGAAATCTCGTTAAAGCTATCAGACACATCTAGCGTATAGATGTATTCGGGCGTGTAGACTTCCACGACCTCTCTGGCATTTTCAAGAAAACCACGCTTGTAATATCGGACAGCTGCGATAGAGTTATCTTCTAGTGAGTTGTCGTAGATTACGAATGTGTCCAGTGGGCTAAGACGCTTGATGCGTGTTTCATCGTACTCGCTGCGATAGATAAGCTCGTAAGCTCTACCAGTTTGCGATAAATCTCTGATAAGCGTTCTATTGTGTGTGTCGATGTCATTAACACGTCCAATGCGTTTGATTGCTTCATCGTTTTGCGAATGATCGTTATTATCGTCATATTCCACACGAATAGGATTGCCAGCTAAATAGCCCGTCTTAAACTTGCTAATCATACGGCCATAATTGTGTACAGCTCGTTTGTCAGCCATTTCCTTATCCTTGCGCCTTCCAGACTTAAGAACGTCGTGGTTTTCACCTCTTGCATAGTCCATAAGCTCTTGAATGCGTGGGGCTTGTCTCAACTTGTGGTGATTGATGAAATGTTTCAGCAATTCCCAATTACCAGCCATGAGTTCCTCTAAGCTATCTGCTCGATAGCGAATGCGAGACCCTCGATGGAAACGCAAGTTTAAAACTCGGTCTTGACCAGTGCTATCTGTAAATAGTGTTCGTTCCATCATTCCTCCTAACCAAACATATTTAGCAAGTCATCATAACTTGCTCTTTCCGTACTACCGATGACGAAATCAGAATATATAGCGTATCTCACACTATCCAGCACGTCATCAAACTCTTTTAACGGTTCATCTTTCGTGCTGTTCTCTTCCCATCTGTACTGGAATATTTCGTCAAAAAAACGAGGTACAAAGCCTCGTTTAACGTATAATCTGTGTTCTTTAAATAATTTAGCGATAAGCTCGATACCAGCTATCACTGACTTGTTAGCGTTACTGATATCAAACCCTTCGTTCTCAAATCTCGCTACGTGCTCTGGACGGGCGCTATCAGCATAGAATGGTATGTTTCCGTAAATGTCAGTCAGTTTCCTAGCTTGTTCTACCCACCAATCTATCTCTTTGAATTGTGCCGCTACGCCATCGACAAGATAGTAATTGTTATCCACGCCTTCACCGACTACCACTATAGATCCGTAGTGAGTATATCCCCAGTCAATCCCTGCAAAGTAGCGTCTCATGTCTGGCAATTCATCGACTACGTGTATCTTACTGTCGTAATCAGCGTAGATAGCGCCCTCTGCCACTGTCCAAAGCCCTAAGATATCTCTATCATAGAATTTCCCCTTTGGCGTAGCTGCCTTAATAGAATCGATATAGCGCTTTGATAAGAAAGGGTTATCATCGAGCTTGAAGCTGAAATCAATAATCTTGCCATCGTTCTTGCCAATGTAATCTCGATTAAGCCAATGATTCGGATTGTCTGGGTTGCTATCCCACACGACACGGGCACCCTCACCAGAACAGCGTGAGATAATTTCTTTGAAAACAATCTCATTCGCTAGCGATGCCTCATTTACATAAGCTCCAAATGCTGTAAAACCACGGGCACGTTTAAGCCCAGATATAGAACCGGTATAGACTTGTACGACCTTTACACCGCAAAATACAAAAGAGCCATGTTTGTCATACTTAGGCTCAAAGCCGTATTTATTATAAAGCTCTTGCAACACGTTATTCTGTATAGCTGTTGACGATGTCCCCGCTAAAATATAAATAGGCTCATCCACACCTAAACGATCAGCAATCTTTCTGACACGACTTAACTCGGTTACAAACGTATCATTGTTGACCACTGTCTTACCAGCACGCTTGGCGCCATGAAGACCGCATATAAACCAGTCATGATTCCAAATGTAGTTCAGCACATCTAACTGTCGCTTGGTATAGAGCTTACTCAAGTCCATCGCTTACAGCTCCTTTGATGATATCGAGGAAACCAGCGATTTTCTCATCTTGTCCTTCATCACCACCGATTTGTGACTTAAGCTTCTCAATCTCAAGTTGCAATTTCTCAGCTTGCTTAGCTGTTGGATAGCGTTTCAAGATTTCAGTAATCGCCTTGATAACCGTGTTGTTGTCAGCTTTCTTCGTCACCCGCTCGACTTCACCAGTGACTGGATTCATCATGAGAACTTCCTCATCACGCTTACCCCTTGCAATGTCTGATAAGATGGACAAGGCTTCCTTCGCATCCATAATGTTCTCGCTGTGCATTTTCTCAACTTCGGCGTCGATATAGCTCTTAATTTCAAGTTTTTTCAAGTTTTGCCCAGCGATACGTCCAGCCGTCTTCTCACTATATCCAGCATTGATAGCAGCTTGTGTTGCATTGCCTAGCTTGATATACTCGCTAGCAAATAGTTTTTGTCGTTGATTTAGCCCAATATGTCCACCTCCTTCACCGCTAGATTCTTGTGCATAAAAAAGACAACCCACAAGGTGAGCTGTCTCTGATTTTCTTCGATAATATAATAATACCACTTTAAACAGTTGTAAGATACCGTGCTTTATCCGTCAAAATACCGTTATTTCAACATTCTATAACTAATTTGCCATCTCTATACAATTCTGCAAATGCTAGGATAGCATTATTAAGCAGCTCTTGAAAAGCTGTCCTCTCGAATCCGATTGCCTGGGCGATTTGCCAGTTTGGTTTCGGTGGATATGCCAGATATTTCTCTATCAGTATTCTGCGATAGTCTGGACGATATAGCCTGCTAACTGCTTGCTCTATGGCTTCTAGCTCGTTCATTGCATCGACACGTCTGACTGCGATATTTTCCACCGGTCTGCTCACTCCACTGCCACCTCTGGGCATAAATGTGAATTCCTGTGTTATTTTTTGCTCAGCGCTATCGTGTGCAATCTCTCGCCATCTTGGATATTCTCGAAGTTTTCGCTTGCAACCTCTGATAGTTGCTTTCTCATCAATTTCCGGCAATAGCATTGTTCTATCCTCTCTGGTATAATAGTAGTGTTGACTTTCAAAGAGTGCCGACCATTGTGTCGGTCTTTTTTTGTTTTTTGGCTCAAGTATTAAGATATATGAAAAGATTTAGTTTTGTGAGCCGTGTTATCACTCCTTTCTAGCCATTGACACCAGCAAGATCTTTGGCTTTTTTTGTAACGCAATGATATCAATAAGAAAGAGGTTTTTTTCACATCCTTTTTTTAGAAATTTGCTGGGTTTGGTTGGACAAGGTCTGTCAGCTTGTCCGGTGTTAAAAAAGTGTCCAAGCCACTAAAAATCCATATTCATTTTTTAGTGTATTTTGACAGACTAATGACTGGCAAGGGAGTCGAACCCTCATAGACCGTTCTAGCTACACGCCTAACGCATAGGCTGTATACAGGGCTTTTTTAACCGTGGTTTTCTCACGGCCTATCTTGCCTTTAGCGCGATATTTAAGAATGATGCGATCAACTTCATTGTCCAATCTCTCGCTCCATTCGTAGTTATTGAAGACATAGTCAATAATCTCACTGAATAACTCTCTTGAAAGTAGCCCTTCCATTTGGATTGCTTTCAAAGGCGTTAGGGCGGCTTTTTCCGCATAGCACAGATTGAGGGCGTTTTGGGTTTTGTTAGCTGTTTTTTTGTCACAACTTTTAACATCCATAATATGCTTGACAATACTGTTAGGATAAGTCTTTCTAAGCACTTCAACTTCTGCACGGAAACGCTTGAATAAATCTTCTGGCAGTCCTGCATTGGTTTTGTTCAACACTGGGCGCGTGGTTTTCCCTCTTGTGTAATTAGTAGACAGATAATCTTGAAGGTCGTCGAATAGCTCGTCAGAAATGATACCTTCTAACCTCTCGACTGTTCGAGGTGAGATTCTCTGACGTTCCACGACTGCGCTGTTAAATGCTTGATATATAATGCGTGCTTGCAGTTCGTCGCATTGTTTCACGTCTTGGAAATACTGCTTATAGTCCTTCTTGTGTGTTTTTCTAAGTGCCGCATGTTCACTGACTAATCGTTGATACAGCTCTGGTGTCAGCCCGGAATATTTGTATTTAACGCTCATGAGCTCACCTCTACCAGCTCTGGATTTTCGTAGATGTTGCCGATGATTTTAAACGGATAAGAGTTATCTTCAAACAATTCACCCAGAGCTTCCTTCTCGTTGTATTTTTTTGATTCAAACACAAACAAAGCATGTTTGCTATCCCAAGAAACTTCTACTCTTACATTTTCTTCATCAGTTTCAATGCTAAGGATATCTCCTTCAAAAATCTCTTTGCCGTTTTTTTCCATCAATCCAGTCGATTGCATGAGAACGTAATTTTTTAAGTCATCTTTTACAACATTCCCATTATTGTACGTTGCTTTAATAACTTGTTCGTCTAAAACTAACGCATCAACTCGAACCAATTCTTTAAATTCAACATCCCACGCTCTAAATCTTGGTATCATTGCCCTCTCCCTTTCAGATAGCTAGGGATATCATCCCCGACCTGCACGCTATCGTATTGTTCCTTGCTCACAAGGAATTTCCCGTAAGCACCACAATCGAGCGTGTAGAGTTTTCCGACCATTTCCTTACCAGTAATCTTTCCATGTAGCACGGTGGCGTTATCAGCCTTGTGCACCACGATAGCTTCTACTGGTCTGTTGACCACTCGTAGAACAGTAGTCACGTTAATAGCTAGCGATACCGCTAACAGAATTGTGGCAACGCTTGAATCTTTATGTTTTTTCATAAGCACCTCGCTATTTCTTTAATGACATTGACAGTAACGCTGTTTCCAGCTTGTTTGTATAGCTGACTGTTACTGTTTACTTCTTGCGCTTTATCAAACGCCCAATCTGGGAAACCTTGCAATCTCCAGCACTCACGAGGTGTCAATTTGCGTACCTTGCCGTCAATAAAAATTTTTGGTTCTCTTTGTCCACCTTGCATCGTATTTAAACAGGGTGCTAATCCAGATGGGCTATAAACCCTACCACATTGAGGGTTTCCGCCGAAACTTTCAGTTTTTAGGATATTTCCTAGTTGGATAATTGATTTATCTGATCTTGTTCTAATGATAGGAAATACTTCTCTCCCGCTTGTTCCTCTAAGATGTCCGACAATATAGACCCGTTCTCTATTTTGCGGGACTCCGAAATTTTTGCTGTTAAGCACTTGCCATTCGACATCGTACCCCAATTCATCCAACGAGCTGCTTGCGGTTGCGTAAACTTGGTTGGTTTCAAGAGTACATCCCGAATTTCTCCGACTTCCTCAGTAATTCGCATCCATTGAATTTTAGGGTCTGCTTGCTTAAGATTGCGCTCATCAGCCCATCGATTAATTTTAGTAATTAATTCTGCGATAGATTTTGCCATTAATCATTCCCTCCAAACAGCGTGTGCCAGGCGTAAACCGCAGCTACGACCATCAAAATAAATTTAATCGTTTCCATCGTCCACCTCCTCGATTTCAATCCCCTCGCAGTCGAATACCCAGCCAAAGCCGTTTTCTTCTAACTCTTTGCGGGTATG
>OGGM01001135.1_pt1 | contig 10831 bp, 9 predicted proteins | sample 1571251 | NCBI WGS metagenome assembly OGGM01 (sample SAMEA2582076, study PRJEB24529) | metagenome | biome: Human gut stool | place: China | collected 2011 | reverse complement strand
AGCCAGTTATTACGTTAGTTTGTACTTTGTAAGTCTTTGCTAATGTTTGCAAATTCCCCCAATTTTTCACTTAAAAGTGGGAAGTTTTGTGGGAAGTTTTGGACACATAGTGGGAAGTTTTTTTAGAAAAGGAAAAATGCCGTCACAGATAGCATCTGTGGCGGCATTTTCATTATTAACTCATGAGGCTTTGTCATCATATTTTATTTTGTACTGATTCAATTGATTCTGTTTTATTTTACGATCATTCTGAAGTCTGCCGATAACAATACCTATGCCGACTTTAACGCTTTCAGCAAGCTGTTGTATGGCCCCAAAGGAATAATCCTGTTTCTGATAAAATCCCTTTAACCTTTCAGACGGTATCAGAATTTCAGCCGCCATAGCATTCGCCTGCTTTTCATCTTCGTCCGTGGTCCCTTCTCGCCGATAAATATGTCCTTTCAGCACATGAGACAATTCGTGAAATAGGCTGAACCAAAATCTATCAGCATATTTTCCTCTCATGGTTACTCCAATGACAATTTTATCCGTGTTATTGTCATAAAAACTAATCCCATGAAGAAAAGAACCTTCTATTTTGGGCAAATACACGAGAGCAACGCCGCACGACTTAAGAATACTCGCCAATTCATCGTCAAAGTCCCTCGTCTTATGCAGAGTCAATGCCCGGATATCCTTAAGTTTTTCTTGCAACGTTTCTTTGCAAAACGGTTCCGTTTGAATTTCCCTGGCCTTGATTTTTGCGTATTGAGCTAAAGTCATCATAATATACGTACTTTTTTCAGTATCCGATAGTTTGCGGCAGGCTACTGGCATCAGTTCTTTATTTTGAAGTAACTTCAAACTGCTGACCTCAAAATATTTACATAGATTGATTATTTTCTTTTTCCAGTCAGCCGTCTTAGGAACCATACCCCAACTGGCGATTTTATTATAGGGATATTTTGCTGCCAGTGCCTTTTCTTTTTCCATTTCATTTTCCGACTTTACTTTTGCCAATTTTTCCTGATAGATAGCTTCCAGTTTATTCCAAAAAGAAGCCGGCACGCCTAACACCATTTCAAGTTTTTCAGCTGTTTCAGGAGTCAGATGCACCTCGCCGTTAATTAACCGGCTGATGTGTTTTTCAGACATTCCCATCCGGTTTGCAAACTCTTTTTGTGTCATGCCCCGGTTGCCAAGCTGTTCTTTTATTGTTGCACCCGGCGGCGTAGCAATATAGCTTTTGCTTTCCAACATGACTCTCACTCCTCCTAATCGCTAATGATAATCCACAATCTCTTGTATTTCAGCAATCTGGATTTCATAGCCCTTTTTGGTAAATATCAGTCGATAAGGATGCACTAAATCCATCGCGTATTGTCCTTCTCTGTTACCCGTCAGGGGATGACACCTGCCGATGTGAAATTGTACCAGCATTTCCACCGTATCAGCTGCGCTGATTTCATCAATACGCTGATGGATTTTCCCAGCCATTTTTTCGCCGTATTCCCTACGTGCAGCATTTGCATTCGTACATACTTTGTAGATTTTCTTATTTTTATACTGAACTTGCAACGCTTCACCTCATTTACCTCTAAGGTTAATTTAATTTTATCATAGGATTCAGAGATATGCAACGGATTCAGAGATATGCAACGAGTTTACCTCCCCACCTGTTTCAATTTGTTCTGCAACTTTTGTCGAATAAGCCTTAATGGGATAAAAAAGGACCCGCATGATTACGGGTCCTCCCTAAAACTTTATTTCAAATGATATTCTCTCGCAGTAATTTTTTCTGGTACTCATTACAACGTCAATCGTTCAATTTCCTAGTCCAATCTTCCAATACTTTGCTGCAGGCCTGGAGTTTCTGTATGCTGGCTTCTTTGGCATCGCAGGCTTTCACGATTTTTTCAAAGTCATCATTGATATCCTGCATGAGCTGCTGAGCAAATATTTCTTTACATTTTTTCAGTTCTTCATGAAATTTTTGGGTTTCCTTTTCAAGTTCTTGAGCCAAATACGTAAACATATCTCCTATGGTAGCAGCCAATAGATTTTTCAGCTCATTCCTTTTTTCTCCATCGCGGATTTCTCCGGAAAACTGGGAAGATATCTTGTTCAGGAAAGAATCCGGGCTAAGGTGGATTACTGGGAAGCGAATGTTGTTCAAAGTACGTTCTGTCACCAACCGGAAATAATCCGGACTGTATTCTGCCGAGCCCAAATCAAAGTGTTCCACGATTACCTTTAACAACTGATTTTTAAAGCTTTTCAGATTTAAGGTTTCGGCAAATCCTTCTTCGATACATCCGGAAGATTCATTGGCGTAATTCCGCAGGTTGTCCAAGGCATCACTTACATCAACGTAGGTATAGTTCGATTCATACGTATAAGGATCCCAACGGTATGAGCCCCAGCTGAACGGATTATACCAGTGAGAAGTACTGACCCGACGGAATCCTGTCTGGGTTTCTGTGCCCGTCCGATCTGATACCGTGCCATATTCCCGGCTGCCCCGGCGAAGGTCTTGCAGACAAGAGATTTTCATCTGTTCTACTTTATTATCCTGACTGCCAAACTCGGTTTCCAGTTGTGCCTGGATGCTATGGATTTGATTTTGAAGTTTTTGGCGCTGTTTCAGTAAGGCTTTTTTATCCCGCGTGGCCAGGATATTTAAATGCTGAAGGACAATACGCTGCTGATTTTTCAGGACCTGTGCCAATTCTTGGCGGGCAGCAGGGACGAAATTTTCGGCCTTGTTTGCCAGGATGCTATCCTTTTCCTGAATAATAGTGGCCAGTTCTTCCTCTATCGCACTAATATCCCCTATTTCCTGTATTAAGGCGTCATCCAAGTCCTGAGTTTCCTCATTGAGGTCATCATATGCTTTTTTCTCCAGGGCATTGTACTGTTCATAAGAACGTCCAATCATGGTGTGGAATAAGGAAGAAAGGAAAAGAGGATGTTTGCAGGCTTCCAGCAGTTTTTCCGTATTGACATTTTTCTGGTCATTGTCTTTCGGATGGAAAATTTTAAGCGCCTGGTTCCGGAGTCTCTTTTTTGTATCTGCCAGCGTTTCTTCCAGGCTATCAAAATCATAGCTGGCATCCACCAGCCCTTCATCAAAACGGCTGCAGATAAGAACTAACTTTCGTACTCCTTTCTGAGGAAGCTGCGCCTGCAACAGCGTTACATCCCCCTGATTCAGGAAATTGGAAGCCGGACTCAGGAAAAAGACAGCATCACAAAGTTCCAAAAATTCCCTCGTCTGCAAGGTACGGGAAATAACTGGGTCATTGAGCCCCGGCGTATCGACAATTGAAAGGCCTTCCAGTTCCTTCCGGTTAAGCGTCAGGATTACACTCTTGACCAAAGGAGTCAGTTTCCCGTTTTCTCCTACGTAATGATTGAGAGTCCCCATCATTTCTGCTTCAGAAGGGAATTCCAATTTCTCGCTTCCTTTTTCCGTGTACTCCCTGGCGTTAATTCCATTGATTTCAAGGGCAGTAATCAGTTCCCGGGCAGCTCTGCCGACTTCACTAGTATCCTCTGCATTAGCCAGTCTCTTCAGTTCTTCCCATTCTTCGGTTGAATAATATTTTACCTCTAAACTGTTCTGCGGCCCGTATTCGATTTTTGTCAACGTAGCGGTTTTGGGCGTAAATGCACGGGGAAGCACATCTTTCCCCTGGAACAACAGCATATTGAGAAAGGAAGACTTGCCGGCCTTGACCCGGCCTACAATCCCCAGATTCAGCTTTCTGTCCTTCCGGAAGAAATCATTTACCTTAGTCTGGAAATGGTTTGCCAGCTGTTCGATTTCCTTCAGATTCTCTGGCTCAGCAACAGGCTGCAAATCCCTGGCAGCCTGCTGGTATATCTCCTGCATTTGTTGAAACGCACGAGCCTTTTCTTCGGTCTTAGCAAAAGTAATAGACATAAATGGACCTTCTTTCTTTTACGGGAAGATAATTGCGGAATTGTTGCTTTGGCTGCCTTCATCTTGAAATTTGCAGAATTCACTATCATACAAACTGATAGACGCCATTATGCCAAAGAAACCGCGATAAAAATCAGTTTGTGAAAATAAATAACTCCTCTCAGGGTTTTGACTACCATTTATCGTAAGGTAACACGAATCGAACCGACATTCCGTAGATTTGAAAGCATGAAGCCCCTTAACATTTCCAATACAACCATTGGGATATGCAGCATTTTGATCACTATACCTTAAGTCTAGCTGGCATTTCGAAAAGGTTGACTGGGAAATGACAAGAGAATCCGTGTTTTCTTCTATCCGGAAAACCCTTCCATGAAAATCAGTAAAAGACGATTGAGTGATTTCAATATTCATAATCTCGCTGGCAGTAAAAAGCGGGCGGAGAAAATGGTCGAATTGACAGTTCACTATACTCAATTTCTCGATGTCCAAAAATGAAAAGACACCTGCCAGTTGATTGAATCCATCTGTATCTAACTTGGCAAAAATTTTCGCTTCTTCCTGGGTTTCTTTCCGGATAAAACGAATATCCTTCAGGAGGACTTCCTTTTTCTCCTTAATCGATGCCCACTGCTTTGATAAGGTATGTTCCAGTTCAGGCGTCAGTTCCACCGTCTTGCCAAAGGTAGTGCAGTAAAAAGACGCTGGAAAAACGGCACTCAGCAAGGTACATGTTTTCAAATAAGGTATACATTTGTGAAAAGCCGATGCACAGAGTTCGCGGAAATCATGGCAGAAAATGTTTTCTTCTTGTAACGAAGCTTGAACGATGAGCAGCAGTTCTTCTAATTTTTCCGAAGATACGTTCCAGAGGGCAGCCAAATCTGCAATGAATTCTAATTTTCCCTTATTTCCTTTATCATAAAGAGAAGTCAGCAGCAGGCTGTCAAGCAAAAAGACATCTTCCAATTGATGGGCACGAATGGATTCCACATACTGATATATACTGTGGGTATCCAGCAAAAGAGACTTTTTAAAGTACAGTTCCATATCCGGCTGCGAAGGCAATGCAGCTGCGACGCGGCAGGGATAAAGAACGGGATGTTCCTCGAGTTGCAGGCCCGCATCTTTTTCCGCTACAGCTAATAGCAAGGTCAGGTAAGCCTCCTGTATTAACGGTTCCTGCACCTGGCTCAGGGTATGCCCCTGGATAGGAAAGCAGGATCCCTTGCGCATAAAATTTTCAATGTTAACTTCGATGGGCTGTTGCTGTAACGCTTCCCATTCAGTCAAATCACGGCACACATCGGTAAAGGAAGCCTGTAGCGTCTTAACTTCCTGGATTAAATCAATAACTGTTTTCATAAGGTATTTCTATTCCTTTCTTTCATATTTTTCAAATTGCATAATGATTGCGGATCTGAACTGTCTAAACTAAAGATTTTTTAGATGAAATTTTTTTATTTTAAAATGGAACAGGATTTTATTTCCTTGCAATTTTCGGTTTCTATGGAAGTATCGCAGCAAAATAATGTTATGCCTTGACATTTATCAAATATCGTATTTCCTATAAAAAATCGTTCAGTGTCTCTCTGGCTACTTCCAATGAGTACAGTGTGTGAATCTACTGGACCAGCTTTAATATCAGAAAACGTTGAATCTTGAATAGATAGTTGTAGAACATCATAACTAGTAAAAAAACAGGGATTACTTATATAATAGTCGGATTCTTTAAAATTTCTGACAGTACAATGGAGAAATTCCACCTTTCCTAGATGAGTAAAAAGAAGAAGTGATTTATTATAATAGGGCATCTTGAAGTTTTCAAATATACAGTGCTGGAAAGTCATTTTTTTGAAGTTAGAAAAAGAAAAAGATTCCTGAATGTACCGATTTTGTCCATCCAGTATGATATCTTCGAAACGGACTTCTTCCAAGCCTTCAAATTCCGAAAATTTCCGTTTCCAAACGTCTGCGTTCTGGTAAAAGAACGCAGAGCGTAGAGTAACGATTGCCATCCCAGGATGTTTTTTTAAATAGAACAGTAAATCATCCAGCAGCATATGAATTTGTTCAAATTTACGATTCAAAAGATTTTCTTCTACGTTTTTTTCTATCACAGCTTTGACTATTTCCACCAGTTCTGCCAAATGCGCCTCTGTTATATTCAGCAGTGCCGCCAGTTCAGCGATGAATTCCAGTTTGGCTGTATTCCCTTTATCATACAGGAGCGTCATGAGCATGGCATCCAGAATAAAGGCTTCTTCCAATTGGCAATCCGCAATGGTTTCCACGTACTGATGAATCGTCTTTTCTTCCAGGAACAGCGCCTTTTGGAAATACCCTTCCATCGCTTTTTTCCCATCTGCCAGAGCTACTGCTACTCTGCAAGGATACAGTACAGGATGGTTCTCTATATCCGCTTTTACTTGGGTCATAGCTACGGCTGAAAGAAGGACCAGATACGCTTCAATACCCAGGCTATCGGCACAACGTGTCAATGGATGACCGGTCAAAGGAGAATGGGCCGCCCGCCGCGTAATGTTTGTAATATCAAGCCCTTGCGGATTTTTTTCTGAGACCTTCTGCAATTCTGTCAAAGAAGCAAAGAGCGCATCCGCTTCCTGCTGCAGTTTTTTTGCTTTTTCCTTGATTTCTATAAGGTTGTCCATAGCTTATCCTCCCATTTTTTCTTTCAGCAAGTTGTACAAGGTTTCTTTATGAAGCGGACCTCCCGGAAGTTTTTGCCCCGGAGTCGGATCAATCTGCTGCATGGCAGCGGTCAGTTTTTTCAGCAACCGGGCGGCTTCCGCCTGCTGGGATTCCTGGAGCAATTTTTTGGTTAACGCGGCCGGGTCTGTAAGTTCATCTTTCCGCAACTCTATTTCGGAAGGTTCCGGCATAGCAATACCCACTGCATCCGCCACGAATTTGATTTCTGCAAAAAATTCCCGCTGCAGTTTCTGGAGAGTCGCTTCGGCATTTTGCAGCCCTTCCAGATTCTTATGTACCTCGGTCGCCAGCTCGCTGAGACAGTCCGTGATTTCCGGTACGTCACCGCCCAAGGTCAGCGCCTGATTGAGCCGGCTCAGTTGTAACCGGCTGGCGTGAATCTCATCCTCATAGTAGGCATGGCAGGCCACGAACAGTTGTTTAAACTGATGGGCAAAATCCACCTGTTTTTTTCCGTCGTCCAGTTTCCGTAGATTCTCTTCTATTAATTTTCGGTCAAATTGACTGTTTTTCCTGCGGGAAAAGGCTGCGATACCCTCAAAAGCAATGCCATTGATTTCTAGCACAGAACGTATCTTCTTTTTCAGTTCTTCCACAGCGGCTTTATCAGGCGCCTTATCTGCCTTGGCCACGATAATCCATTTCGGGATATTGTGGTCCAGGCTTTTTAAGAAGGCAATGTCGTCTGTGCTGATAGTGCCTGTATCCGCCGGGACAAACCAGAGAATCGCATTACTGCTGTTCAGCTGTGCCCGGGCAATTCGTTCATCTGTTTTGACCGAATAAGCATCACTGTCCGGTTTGGAATATCCTGGTGTATCCAGAAACGCAATATGAGAATATGGCAGAGTCGGAACCGCTACAAAAAGGCTTTGAAGCAAATGCCCCAAGGTAATCTCATCAACAGGATTTTCGCCTTCTTCATCTACCTCTTCCCGACCGAAACCGTGGGCAATGCTCTTGATATCGGGAAAGGATAGCGGCAATTTTACATCAAAGATATTGATGCCCCAGGCACTTTCTTCAGCCTCCTGGATGACATAGGTCGGCACAGATGTAGAGGGGTCGATATTGGCCGGAAGAATCCGCTGCGCCAAAAGGCTGTTTAGGAAGCTGGATTTACCACTGCTGAAACTTCCGCCCAATGCAACAATATTTTTCCCAATCAGCTTATCAAACAGCAGGAAATCATGAAACTGGCCATATACCTGTTCAAATTCGAAATACAGTTCCGGAAAATTAGCCGGAGCCTGTTTAGACAAAGCCTGTGGGATTTCTTCCCGGATGATTTTTTCCAGGCGAGAGACATCGACAGGCAGCTTCTGTGCTCGCTGCCGGGGCGTTATAATATGTTTTAGCAAGGTAAAATCTGCACTGACATTTCCCATACGGTATACCTTCTTTCCTTACGCTTTCTGTAGTTTCTTGACTTGTTCCAAATCTTGTTGCCATTCTGTCAGCCGGGCTTGTTTTTCTTCCATTTCAGCAGCCTGGTCTTTTTTCAAATCAGCCAGGGCTTTTTTCTGCGCATCCATCTGAAGCTGTACATTCCGCTGGATAGTAACATTGATTTCCTGCACTTTATCAGCTATAACTGATTGTACTTTTTCCATCGTTACATTGATAATGGTAGGAATCAGTTCACTTTCGATTTTTCTTCGTGCCATTTGACGTTTTTCTTGTTCTCGCTTCTTATTGAAACCGAGAGCCACAAGAATAGAAATAATTCCCACAATGATGCCGCCAATAATTCCCGAAATAGCGACACCCAGGACGCCCAGAATGGCTGGGAGAGCCATTTTTATCACTTCCCGAGTCGTATTTTCCACCATGCGGTCAAGCTGAAGCTGCTCAGGCATAAGTTCCAGATTGATGTTTTCAGGAATACTCATCTGGAGTGTATGAAAAGTTTGTCCCAGGTACGCACTGATTTTCGAAGCAAATACTTCTTTAAAAGCTTTCGTGATGACTTCCCGCACCAGTAATATCACCCGGTTTTTAATATCTCCCTGGCGCAGCAGGATATCTTCTAATTCAGGAGCGTCTGCCCGCAATGCACGATCCAGGCGAATACGGATGGTATCCAGGCACGGTCCAATCTGATTTTCAAAATGAAGGCGTTCTTTTTCCATTTTTGTCTGAATCCTGTCCATGTTCTGCTGCACTTCCTCGATTTTCCCTTCTAATTCTGAAGGTGAAAGAGCAGCCTGCCGGATGGAAGTATCCAGATACAGCTGTAAATCGAAAGCACATTTGTCAAGCTGCTGCTGACCGACCTTCCGAAAAATGTCCTGGCTCTTCTTTTCGATTTCCCGGAGGTCCGCTTGAAATGGTTCCAGAATTTTTATTTTTCCTTTGGCATTGGTGACCCCGATGGATACTTGCGGAAGTCCCAGATATTTCTCTGCATCCTGACGGATGCGGTCTGTACAAATACGACATTCATCTTCCGTAACAGCACGGGATTTTGTTATTAAGAAATATACGGGAACTTCATGAAGCTTAAGTTCCTTGATAAAATTAGCCATATCCTCAGAAATAGTCGGAGTGCGGGCATCAAAGGTAAGCAGATAGGCCTCTGCTTCTGGAAGGTATTCATCAATAGCTCGGTTGTGCAATTCAATGCCAGAATTGAATCCAGGCATATCCACAATCCGTACTGTCTCAATTTCCTTTAAAAATGGATGGTTGAGATACAGTCGAACCTTATGCGTTTCTGAAGCTGAAAAAGAACACTGCTTGTATTCCTCCAATGTCAGCTCCTTGGAGGGTTCATTATCTTTCGAATAGATAATCGCTTTTTCCTGTTCCCCATAACAGATTTCTGTAGGGACGGCAGTCTCCGGGGTAATGTTTTCCCCTAGGATTTTATTTCCAAGCATTGCATTGATCAGGGAACTTTTCCCAGTGCTGAATTCCCCTAATAAAGGCGTAACCACCTGAAATTCTGCCAGTTGCTTTTGCGCTTTCAACGTTTCCGTGGAATCCAATCCATATTTTTTTTGCAACTCTATCAGTTTTTGGAGTGCTGCTGTATATTGCTGTTCCATTTCTCCATAGCTCATATTAAAAATCCTTTCTTTTTCACAGCGTATGCTGGCCTTGAGGAATAACCTTCCTTTCTTTAATATTTTCGCCAACAGCTATCGGATTTCCTTTATTTTCTGGTAAACTTTCGATTCAAACCATCACGTCGCCATCACTTATCTCCTAGCGAATAAATAGAGAAACAGCCTGACTACTAGCATTGTTTGCCAGTCGTCAGGCTGTTTTGTCCTTCTTTTTTACAATCAATTGATTATGGACGGTAATACGAGCACATTTGTTTGACGATATTATAATCACCCAACATTATATATCTACCATATGCATCAAATTGTTTATTGCCATTAGCATTGAGAATATAGACTCTATTTTCATCCCAGCTAACGGCTACAAGATGCGAAAAAGTGCGTCCGCCATAGCTTTGCTGAAGATACATGCGAGCCGTACCATCACCTGGATAATAAACACTACTGTCGTCGGTTACCACAGTAGTGTCACCATCATAAAAGTTTGCTGCTTCCGCTGTGGATGGATTAGCAAGTAACATTCCGCCTGCAATTGCTAAACCTAAAACAGAGGGCATAAACCAACGTGAAATTTTCTTAAACATTTTTATCGCTTCCTTCGTTTTTATTATATACACAATATTACCATAATTGTCACTTATTATTCAAGATATGGTTTTCTGAGCACTAAATATTAACTTCATCGCCATTGATTCATCATTTTTAATAGCAAAGAAACGATAATCAACAAAACTTGCAGACCTTTAAGTGGCCGACACAAGAATAGTAAGTTGGGAGCCACTCCTTTGTCTGCTACAATTATAAATGCCCTTTACTTCTCCTAATCGCTAATGATAATCCAAAATTCTTGGTCACGGTTAACTCAGGTACTTGTTTAATTTCAAATTTACACAACATAATCAAACAACTTAATTTCTGTAATCTTTCCGTTATGAGTTGTATAAATACCAGCCATTTTCCTTCTTCATGATAAGAAATATACCCGCGGTCATTTTTCCAGGGTTCTCCGTAGGCTTGTTCAATAGCGTCAGCATCCATGCCTACTGTTAGTCCAGCCGGTGTAGTCAAGCCGTTATTGGCCGTTGAAAAGATACCGGTC
>OGGM01001111.1_pt1 | contig 11148 bp, 8 predicted proteins | sample 1571251 | NCBI WGS metagenome assembly OGGM01 (sample SAMEA2582076, study PRJEB24529) | metagenome | biome: Human gut stool | place: China | collected 2011 | reverse complement strand
TTTGCATATAATGCGGCTTGAACACCTACATTATACTTAAGCAAGGTGATTTTTTTGTATAACTTTCGTTGCCGCACCCGCATAGCGGGTGGTTCTATGATTCGCGACTACGTCTCGAACCAGTCTAAAGACAATAATAAAATGGGGTAGCAACTTCGACAGTTACTACCCTATTTATTGTCTATTTTAATCAGATAGTATGGTAGTATATAAGTCTTTAATTATATTATTCCTAATATAATTTATACCTATTAATCAATATGCGATACATCAATCAATATAAACAAAACTCAATACGGTATCTGATTAATTATTTTTTATTAACTCTGACACGTTCGATAGTTGGTTGACCGTTAGCGTCTTTTGCAACTGTGTCCACGCGGAACAACGCCATTTCAGGACCAAATTCCGTTACGAGACGTTCATCTACGCTTACACCGTTCTGAATAGCACGATATACGATTTGAGCGAATTCATAACGAGTCATCATGCGGTCTCCGCCGAATGTACCGTCAGGATACCCTTCTACCAATCTACGTTCAGAAAGTGCATATACTGCATCATAAGCCCAGTGATTGCTAGGTACATCCGGGAACAATGTTGTGCGATCCGCCTTCATATTCATGCCTGCCAAGCTATTGATGATGGCAGTCAATTTTTGAATTTGTGCATTTTGTACGGCTACGGTTTTCTTAAGTTCCAACACTTCCTTGCCAACAGCTACGCGGGAACGGGATACATTGCTATGAGCGCCGACTTTCACGGAAAGACCGGCATTAACAACGGTTTCACCATTACCCAGTGTGGAGCCGATGCTGAGTTGTACATCCTCATTAGGGCGATAGAAAGCACCCAATGCAGCGGCATTACCATCGTGGAAATGACCATAACCGGCTGCGAAATCCCATTTTGTATCAGGATCGAAATCCAATGGATGTAAAGCGGCAAGAGCGGCAGCACCTGCTACACCTCGATTGATTTTTCTATCGAAACGAGAAATATTTTGACCGATATTTGTAATATTATTTTGAATGTTAGTTACATCTTGTTTAATGTTATTAACATCACCTTGGATGTTCGTGATATTCGTTGTGTTATTGTTGATTTGATTAGTAATACCATCAGCCAAGCTAACCTTGTAGTCCTTAACATTGCCGTTTGTCGTAGCATCTACTTTGATGTGATTACCTGCGCTAACAGTTGTTGAACCAACAGAATTTACTTGGTTTTGTAATTGTTTAAGTTGTGCCACGTTAACAGCATCTGTATCTTTTGAACCGGCTGCTACAGACGTAATTTGTCTAGTCACACCATTGTCCACATCGCCGACAGATACTGCAGCACGCGTCGATTTCCATGTAGCGTTCGTTTTAGTGGATGCAGCCTTTGTACTTGGATCATATCCAACTTCACCTTTATCAACGCCGGCCTTTGCTTCACTAGCGATAGCGGCACCACCTGCTACGGAAACATCTGTATTGTGGCCTACAGCTACCGCATCATCGACATTCATCGTTGTGCCGTTATCGCTGGAGCCCATAACAACCGCATGGCTAGCGTTCGTTACTGTACGTTTATCGCCAAGAACTAGCGTCCCTGTAGAGTTAGTTATATTATTTTCCGTACCGATTACGGTTGTATTTTTAACCTTATCCCCTGTATTACCAACACCGATAGAAAGGTTATTAGTGCTTTCATCACCACTAGTACCCGTGATCGTGTTGTTGACACCGATTATGGATGTGCGCAATGTATAGTCGGCCTTATTACCACCACCGAGAGCCATAGTAGCACCGCCACTCTTAGAGTTTTTAATAGCGCCACGCAAACTATCAGCTAATGCCTTAGCAGAATTACCACCGTCACTTGGAGCCGAAATGGTAGTAATGGAATTTGTAATCTCATTGCCGACACCCATTACGATAGAACCATTGGAATTAAATGTTCTATTCGCTGTACCTACGATACTGTTCGCAATACCTGCATACCGGTTATTAGCGGTTTGCGATTCAATGCTGTTTAATGAACCGGTAATCGTAGCACCAAAATTCTTTAGTGGATTAGCCATACGGCCACCATTATACTCACTAGAGATGATATTATATGTACCTGTATTCGTAGTGAAAGCGCCATTACTGAAGCTGTTAGCACCGATGGTTGTAGCATATGCATTAAGAGCATAGGTTCTAGTCGTAGCACTATCTACATCGATATCACCCAACTTACCTTTATAATTATGAGAACCGATCATGGTGCTGCCGGTACGTGCAAATGTATTATCACCAATTGCAACACTACCCACAACCTTCGTAGGATCTGCAGGGATTCTAGCAGATGAGAGCCAGCTTCCGCTGAAAGTCGTTTGGCCTAGGGCAAAGCTTGCCTCTACACCACCTGCCATGTTTTCGATTTTTGCATTTTTACCGATGGCAACACTACCGCCCTGGCTAGCATAGTTATTAATACCTGCACCATTGCCGATAGCTACATCACCCGTAGCCGCACTGGCACCGTTCGAATAAGAAATGCTGGCCCCTTTGCCAACAGCCACATTTTCTGCTTTTGGTGCATTACTACCTGTACCAAAAGCCACACCGTTACCGGAACCCGGATTATTGTCAGGTGCCGCATAGGCAATGCAAAGACTCGACATTAATACACCATTGATCAACAGTGTTAATAAACGTTTCCGTTTGTTCATTTCGTTCAATCTCCAATTCATGATCATTAATTTCGTCTCTATTTGGCGAAACATTTATCACAAAATCATGATAATTACATGAATATTATAGCACATTGAAAAAATTTGTAAACGTTTTACATAACTCGTTGCAAAACCTCATAAATATAGGCTAAACCGTTTTAACGAAGAGGACAAAACGTCTAATATAACATATATCATTTATTAATTTTACTTCATAAACTTTCCATATGAATACAAAAAGAGATGGCCAATCTCCTTTGATCAGCCATCTCTTTTTTAGTGAGAAATGCTATGTCATTTCCTTTTTCTTAGTGAGAAATAGTATTTCATTTCCCTAATAATATGCTATGATACATCGATTATTTTGTTTTTTCAATGCGAGATCCATAGTTATCTCTGTAGTCGTTTTGGTCAACATCGTCTTTATCGTTGATGCGAATACGTTCTACCTTATTGCGATCATTATCGCCGCCGGACACACGATCCACACGGAATCTATCGATATTTCTAATAGATTCGAGTTCGGAGCCGAATTCATCAACAGAACGAGCCATATTTCCATCTGCAGGTGCACCATTTTGTAATGCTCTATAGATGATAGCCGCATATTCATAACGTGTTAACGCACGATCGCCCTTGAATTCTCCATCAGGATAACCTTGTAAGTATTCACGTTCTCCCAATGTCTTAACATATTGATATGCCCAGTGATTTTCAGGAACATCATGGAATACCATGGCATGACGAGAGCCGTTTCCAGGAACCGGAGCTTGACCAGATTCATAAGCTTCTAATTTCTTAGTCAACATTTCTACTTGTTGTTTCAAGCCCAACACGTCTTTTGCTACGGAAACGCGTGAACGAGATACCGTATTATTTTGACTAAATTTCCAGCTTACCCCTACGTTAAGCATGTTTTCGCCGCCACTGAAAGAACCGCCTACGCTGACCATAGTGTCTTCATTAGGACGATAGTATGCACCAATAGCAACGGCATTTGTGCCTTTGTAATTACCATAGGAAGCCGCAAAATCCCATTTATCATCAGGATCGAAGTCTAGCGGATGTAAACCGGCTAACGCAGCGGCACTAGCGCCTACACGGTTAATTTGTGTACCTAATTTAGAAACGCGACCACTTAAACCATATAATTGGCTGCCGTTTACAGCATCTGTGCTGTTTGCGGAAACTTCGCCAGGTGCTACGTTTACAATCTTATTTCCACCGTTGTCTAAACCATCTTTAGTAACAGAAACAGGCTTGCCGGCTATACCGTTTTCGATAGTCAAACCGTTGTTAGTTAAGCTGCTGTCACCTGTTTTTACTGTTGTCGCATTAACGTTTGTAGCATTGACTGTATTAGCATTTACAGTGTTAAGACCTTGCAAGTCTTTTGCCAAGCGCAATTTCAAGGTATCTGTGCCATCGGAAACAACACCGATATTATCCTCATCCACTAATTTACTTTCATCGGAAATGCCACCCTTAACATTGACTTGAGTGTTAAGCTTCTTCTTGATAACGTTACCGCTGTCCCACCGTATTTCATGCCGTCGTCTTTGGTTGTCACTTGATGAGTCGTACCATCTTCATCTTTATACTTGATGCGAGTGATTTCTTTATCATCAAGGTTAGGATCGCCTTTTTCAACGGTGATATCAGCACTGCGTCCATCTTTACCGTTTAATCCGATATGACCAATGCCGTTTTTACCGGACATAGATACAGCATCTTTACCGTCTTTACCGGAAATGCCTACCTTTCCATCTGTACCGTCAGCACCGTTAGGACCTGTAATGGAAACACCGTCTTGACCATCTTTACCGACCTTCACCTTATCAGTAGTTACGCTATCGGTTTTGATGTTCTTCGCCATCTTGATGGTGATGTTACCCGCTTGATCAGCTACGGTTTTGATATTTTCACCGGAATATTTATCATCCGCTTCGGTACCTTCGCCTTTAATAGTAACCTTTTGACCTAAATCACGGTGGAACTCGCCTGTATTACCTGCAAAATCCATGCCTTTCTTCGTGATTTCATCACCCATATTGGTAATCTTTTGATTTAAAGAGTCATGAGATGCTTTTAATTGATCTTCCGTGGCAGCTCGGCCGCTAACGATATTAGCAAGATCAAATGTTTTATTTTCCAATCCGGTAACATAGCCGTCTTTACCGTCCACAGCGATTTTACCTGCATCAATCTTACCGTCTTTACCGTCAATTGTTACCTTATCTCCGGCCTTAATCATGCCTGTAGTACCATCAAGCGCGATTTGTTTCGTAGGATCTGAACCCAATGTCACTTGATCTTTAAGAGCAACTTCATAGTTCGTAGAACCATTTTGATTTGTAGTTTTTGTAACAATAATATTATTGCCGGCAGTTACGGTAGTAGTCGCAGCTGCAGTTGCATTATCCAATTGAGATTTATTAACTGCATCTTTATCATCAACACCGTCAGCTACATTCGTAATCTTATTGCCCCCATTATTTAAGCCATCTCCTGTTAAGGATACGGTCTTGTTGCCTGTTGGGTCTGCCTTATTGATGGTAATACCGTCTTTATTGACAACGGTCTTGTTGCCTGTATTATCTTCAGTCGTTACACCGTTTGCATTTGTAACGGTTTTGTTACTATTGCCATCTTGGGCCGTTACGCTAGTCACGGTAATATCGTCTTTCATAGCGACACGAACGGATGTGCCGTCTACCTTTGTAGAGATATTTTGCCATCGCCGATTACGTCAACATCTTCACCAAGAGCTTTATGAACCTTGTTGCCGTCTTCCGCTTTGATACCGAAACCTTTGGCAGTCAATGCATCGCTTTGAGATTTTAATTGACCGAAGTTAACTGCATCACTGTTATCAGTACCATTAGCTACATTAGTAATCTTCTTACCGCCTGCGTCGATGCCGGTCTTAACGATCTTAGGACCGTTGTTGATAGTCACACCATTCGTTGTCATCGTAGTATCGCCAGTTTTAACCGTATTAGCATTCACGGTATTAAGACCATTAAGATCCTTCGCCAATTTTACGGTCATCTTATTATTTGTGGCTTCTGTAACGACACCGATATTATTATCAGTTAAATTATTTCCGTTCGCACCACCAAGGATAGACATAGCTTGATTGGAACCACGGTGTATCACATTATTGTCAGCCGCCGCGGTAGCACCGATTGTAGAATTGTCGGAGCCAAAGCGCAATGGTAATGTATGGTTATACAATTGGCTACCATTGATAGCATCTGTACTGGTGGTACTTACCAAACCAGCTGCTACATTTTGAATTCGTCTTTCCTTGCCTACGGAGCCGACAGTGACTACGCCTGCAGGTGTACCGCCTGCATAGTTATAGGTACCGTTACCTGTGTATGCATCCATGCCTTTTGTACTGGCACCGGCTACTACATAAGCGGATTTACTACCTAAGTATACGGAATTACCCAATGTTGCCGTCACATCGCTACCCAATATTTGAGTATCGGAGAGATTACGTGCTGTATTGGATGTGTCGATGGTATTGTTATTACCTACAATACCGATATTTTTAAGATCTTTGTTGCCACTGTTTTTGGCTTGAATAGTATTCTTGGAACCTGTTACAGAAATACCGAGGATATTGCCTGCATCGCCTTGAGTAGACGCATCAGGATCACCGGAAACAGTATTATCATTACCGGTAATCATCACATCTTCGATTTTCTTAGGTGTTGTAAATAACGCCATGGATTCCAATTTAACAGTATTGCTATTACCGACAAGTCTATTCTTATTACCTTCTAAACGGTTTTGATTACCGAATACACCGGAATTAGTAGCTGCAATAGTAGCTCCAGTCCCTGCCGGATTGTTACTGTTATCACTACCTACCACATATGTATTGCCACCGGATACGGCACTTCTTGCACCAATTGCAGCGGATGCACTTCCGGATGCTTGTGCTTGTGTACCGATAGCAAGAGCATCATTAGCTAAAGCTTGTGCTGTATCACCTAATGCACTCGCACTCTTGCTATTACTTTTAGCATCGCTACCGATAGCAACGCTTCGTTCGCCTAATGCCTTAATACTCACACCGGCAGCCATGGAATCTACACCGGAAGCCAAATCATTGTTAAAGTTATTATTATTCGATGATTTTACAGAGTAATAATGCGTTTTTGAAGTATCTACCAATTCTTTAACTTGTTTTACGTTAGTAGCATCGGTATCTAATACACCTGGTGCCATATTGCGGACAATAGTACCTTTACCGCTCGTGTTGCGAAGAGTAATGCTATTATCGGCAGGGCCTGTGGTTACGGTATCGTAGAATATCCCGGTATTGACGGCACCACCAGCTCCGGCATTCGTTACACGAGCCACTGTATCATCAATGGATCTTTTCAATTGTGCTACTGTAACTGCATCTTGATCCGCAGAACCATCGGCTACATTTACGATACGACGCAATGCACCGGTGTCACCTACGGAAACCACGTTTCTTGGTTTTGCTTGACCGGTTAAATATCCGGTACCCGTATTCATAGCAGCGGTCGCTACTGAACTATTCCCAAGAGCGATATTGCCATCTTCAGAGCGAGCACCTTGACCGATTGCAACACTGGCAGCACCTGTTGCTCTTGCGTTAAAACCGATTGCGGTAGCGCCATTATCATTAGCACTAGCTTGATAGCTACTGCATCATCAGCCGCTATAGTTTCACTACCAATAGCAGTAGATTGAATTCTAGATACAGGTGCATCATTTTTATTAGCATGATAACCGATGGATACGTTTTTGCCTTCTGATGTATTACCGGTAGAACCTATATTTGTACCGGCTTCGGAACCGATAGCCACATTATGATCACTTTTAACGGCTTTACCAGTTTTGTAACCGATAGCAATGTTTTGTTGACCATCTATATCATGACCGGCACTATCACCGATGACAACATGGGATCCCTTAGCACCCAATAAATCACCTACCATACCTTCCCCGGCATTATTACCGACAACGACAGAACCTGTTGCCGTAGACTGAGCCTTATTACCAATGGCAATGCCTGTACCTGCATTAGCTAATGCTTCCGTACCGATGGCAACGGAATCCGCTTGACCTGCCGAAGCTTTTTACCCATTACAACTGCGCCTTCACTGCCGGCTTTCGCTTCCGTACCGAAAGATAAGCTGTCTTTTCCGGATGCAACGGTCTCCTTACCGCTAGCAACACCGGCTTCACTTCTAACTTTTGTCCCATCACCGATAGCAATCGCACTATTGCTGTTCTTTTCAACAGTAGTAGTGTTACCGATAGCTATGGCATTGTGTGATGCAATAGTTTTAGCATCGGTGCTGATTGCTACGTGCATTAGCTTTATCACCAATGGATACGCTGGACTGCCCACCGCCAAGAACGACAACGGAGCTGTTGCCATCAGCTGTCATGCCCGCAAAGGACCCGCTAGTTGCATTATTACCTATAGCAACACTTCTGCTAGCAGTACCGGAAACTCGAGCATCATTACCGATAGCTAATGAATCCTGAGCACCCGCATAAGACTTAACACCTACAGCAATTGCATCATCACCTAGTGCCTGTGCATCATCACCTGTAGAGTTGGCTCTGAAATATTTCATGCCCGGTTTAGTTGGAACTAACCCCAATTTAGTATTGAGGTCTTCCAATTTATCAATGGCGACTTTATTTTTATCGATATTTGTCTTATTGGTTCCAATTGCAGTCTTATTTGCATCTATCGCTGCCTTGTTTTTACCGATTTCTGTCTTATTAGTTTCAGTCGCAGTTTTATTTGCAGCAATAGCGGTCTTATTTGTTTCGATTGCTGCTTTATTAGTTCCAATATCTGTCTTATTTTGGGTAATATTTGTTGTAGCTGTTGTCATTTCAGCAGCGGTAGCAACACCTGTCGTAGCAACGGTAATCGTATTAGTTGTTGCATCCTTAGTTACAGAAATATTAGGACCAGCAACAATTTTATCACCGTCATTAATCGTTTCCGCCTGCACACCGCAGATTCCTCCCATGAGGAACATACCTACCAACAACGCTCTGCTTAAGCCTTTAGCTGAAGTCGAAATAGACTTTAATAGAGGGTTGCCATTCGCCTTACCCCCATTTTTTGCTAATTCTGACACTACTTCATATTAACCTTTTGTGCGATTATACACGACCTTATAGACTCGATTCATTACATCACTCCTATTTTAACAACATAATAATTTGAAACACGCTAAAAACTTTTACTTATACATTTATAACATACACTAATGATAATCAGGTTCATACTACCATTATTTTTTATCGAAATCAATACTTTTTTCATCTTGTTTTCATAATTAATTTAGAGTAATCAAACATTTGTGACAAATACCTATGCCTTTTGATTCATAAAGTACTCTGTTACAACTTGGTTCGGTGATTTAAAGTTTAAGACTTTCTGTGCAATGTTGTTATATCTATTAGCATATCGACTATGTGCTTTTAGAAAACTCTCCATACTATTAAACTTACGAGAATAGAATCCTTCACCATCAATTCGATTACTGCGCTCTACTTTTCCATTCTGCCACGGAGAAAATGGCCTTGTCGTCTTATGCTCTATTCCTAATCTTTTTAATACAATATCAAATAAACACTCTCGATCTTTTACTCCATAGTTTGTAAATTCACGACCATTATCTGTTTGTATTGTATGAATAGAAAATCCCATTTTGCCTTCTAAATTTAATAAGAACCGACTTGTATTAGTAACACTTTTTTCATCTATAATTTTTAGAATTCTCTTTCTAGAAAACTCATCAATAGCTGTAAGTTGATAGTAAGATTTTCCTTGTGTTGAAAAATCTAAACTCTCACGAGGTACGTATTTTATATCAATCTGAACCTTTTCTCCTGGATATGTTACTAGATCTGGTTTCCACTTGCTTTTTGGAACAGATTTAACAACCTTTTTCTCTCTTAAATTGCAATATGAAATTGAACAGTACTTAAATCCACTATTTTATTAACTTCTTCTAAAAAGGCCTCTTGTGGTGTTTTGTAATGTAATAGCTTTCGTGGCAAATTATTACACCAGTAAAGGGCCCATTGGAGTGTATCGTCTGAGACATTTTCTATTCGCTTCCCTTTTGGAATAAAGCGGCGAAATAGACCATTATGCCGTTCATTAGAACCTCATTCCCAAGCCGAATAGGGATGCGCAAAATAGATAGATAGTATTTCATCTTCAAGTTCAGATATGTCCGCAAATTCTAATCCATTATCAGCGGTTATTGTCTTACATATTGTGCCTAATTCAACATTCTGCCTAAAGGTAGTTAACCACGCTTCTAATGTCTCTTTTACATCACAGGCACGTGCTGACGGACAACGTAACGCTACATATAGTCTGCTTTTACGCTCTAATAACGTCACTAATACGTTATCTGTTTTATCCTTTGTTCCACGAACAGTATCTAATTCCCAATGACCAAATTCTTCACGAGTTTCAATTGTAGCATCACGAAGTTCTATGGACTGCCCTGAATCTGCTACATATACAATACAGGCTTTACCTTGTCGAATTTGGACAACTAAACCACGTTTTAGTTCTGTATAAATAGTGGTTCTAGAGTGTCCTAATACGGTTGCAATAGCGGTAACAGAATCACCTGCGGCGATTCTCTTTTCTACATAAAAGCGTTCTTCAAGGTTTAAGTGTTTGTTTGTACGTAATGTCGTGTTATGATTAGTATAGTCCATAGTGATTACCTCGGTTAGATTATGTTTGGTCACTTAAATCATGACACAAGGTTCACTATGGACTTTTTATGTGTTCAATTTCATTCTACAATTAAGCTATTGCTTTTATCTAAAAATAAATATAGATTCTTATGCGGCTTTTATCAAAATAATAAATATATATATACTAATCTATCAATCAACGTGCACCGTATGGTGACGGCGCACATTTTCCAACATATTCGCACGAACTGATGCTTTTGCATCCAACCGATGGTTACCACCGAACCACGCTGTATCGACGCCTGCTAGACGGAACATAACCTTACCGTAAGGGCTGCCGTGCTTATGCTCCGGTTTATTATAGCCCATATCAACGGAAATCCTCGGTGTGAGCTGCAACTCCGTACCAATCCGCAAACCGTGCTTATCCACACCGCGTCGCAACTGCCAACGATAAGCCTCCATGTACACGCGAGCCCAACGAGCATTCTTGAAGCTAGTACCATATTCCGCAGTATACCCATTAGACACATTTTCCAGATGCGTCGCACCATCAAGGGAACGCTCGCCAGATACACCGCGATACCAGTTCACACGGAATGCACCGATGCCCGATACATACTCCAACCCGACGCTCATACGACCGTGATTACCTCTAAACCGATGGTCATAAAACAGATTGCCGCCGTAATAGTGGTCATCGT